>MAAC01006605.1_pt1 | contig 20714 bp, 12 predicted proteins | sample 1115981 | NCBI WGS metagenome assembly MAAC01 (sample SAMN04961126, study PRJNA320927) | seawater metagenome | isolation source: sample BD02T64 sea water enriched with oil for 64 days | place: USA:Gulf of Mexico | collected 2013-07-27
CGGCTTTTTTGCCTCACTCATGTACATGGCCTTTTTAGTGTTTAGTTTTGCTTAACGTTAATAGAGTTCGCTACTTGTGGCGCGAACGATGCCGATGAATTGCAGCCGTGATAACAGCAAGCAACTGGCCATCGGATACCTGGTTAGGTTGATTGGGTGATACCGCAATAATAGGCTTTGCGGCTGGCGCTGGTGCAGGTGGTGCAAATTTGTTAACCAGCTTTGACATTAGGGTGGTGGTAAACACCAGCAGTGTTAGAAATACAAACACCGCCCCCATGCCTATCACCATGAGGTTTATGCCTTCCAACATAAGTGGATTCATGGGTTACACCTTTTATACTGTGATATTTATTCAATAATATTGTTTGATTCGAATACTCGAAACAGCCCCACTCCTCATCACCAACAATAAGTAATGAAGAGCGGCAAATTTACCTCGTATGGTACCTGGAGGCAACACCATGATCGAGCACGACAGGCGTTTCGCGGCCAATTACTGCACCATAATAGGGAGTCTGGCCACACTCAAACGGAGTATTGGCTAAGAAGAAATAGAAACGCTTTAAAAAATATTCGGTTTTAGTCACAACCAAATAAAATTATCGGAACATACCTTTATATGGAAAAATTATGAAAACAAAAGAACATCTCAAAAAGAAACCATAAGCACAACCTATAACAGACATTTTTACAATGAATGGCGCTCAGAGGATCAACACTTTCACCCCAATAGACCGAACCCCAAGCTCAGCATATACGGCACCTAAGAAACTATGCAGGCAACCCCCTCTATAAAGGTGAGAAGGATAACTATACAACCTATCGGAACAAGGTAGTTATCCCACCAAAAGCTCTGATTTATTAAAAAAGCATATAAATTTCAACATTTTATCACTCAAAACCTAAAAAGCTTTTAGGCCACACGGTCTTTATAAGTCAAACAGTCGTTATATAGCAATATAGTAGTCACTATATACTTATTTAGTTGGAGTTCAGGATGAACAATACCCTTACCATTGACGGTTCTCAATATCAGTTCTTTCACGCCCTTCATTATCCTTCCCGTGACAACGAAAATCAGCGAAACTTTGCCAGCTCATTGGATATTGAAAGTTTTGTCAGCCAGGCACTGGAGCTCGGGCTTGAAGCAGAAGATATGCTCGCGGACTTATGCCGTATGCCGCTTACCAGCCCAACTCCGGTAGGTGATACCGTCATTGACGCCATTGCCCAGGGTTTACTCAGCGTCCACCGATTATCAAGCGATACATCGAGTGGGGGTATGGGCGGCGGCATGGGTAGCGGTATGAGCCGTAGCAACGACTCTAATTATCCTAGCGCCGACTCCCACATATCAGTACCCGCAGACGCTCCCCAGGCTAGTACCATTTACAGTGGCAAAATGCGAGATTTTGTCCGCCACAGCCTAAGCAAACAACAATATAGTTCAAACAAAGCGCCCTCTGGCAACACTCCAGCACATAAAGGTGCAACGGCCAACACCTCAGCGCTCCCAACAGGCATTCATGCCCCACAAGACAACCTTGTTCCTCAGCACAAAATCACTGTCGAAATCGCTGGCCGCACTTCCTGTAGCAAACAACACATTATGCTTAATGCCATCAGTAAAGACATCACCATACGCGCAGAGCAAAAAATGAAAGAACGGGCGCGCCCTCACCCTCATGATCGCCACCGCAGTCTAGTCGAATTCAAAGGCTTACCGCAAATCCCCAGAAACCTTACACTGCATATCCCCACCTCCGGGGCAACCAGTGACATACACCTACCTCTTATTAACGATGTTTCCCCCACCCATAAATCCACCACAAAACCCTTATGGAATAACGTGTTCATCCCCGTTACCCCCCTCGGCTATATCACCGATAACCGACAGCGCCGACAAGCAGACACGCTACGCCCCGGTTGGATCTATGTGTTTTGGAACAACCAACTGTGGCGCGAATTAAGTATTGCTAAAAACCTTGCGCTTAAGGATGTATATGTTGCCCACTATCGCCGCAGCCCCAGTACTCAAAATCAACGTGAGGCAGATGGTCACGGGCTACACGCCATTTGGATTCCACTCATTCTTAACGGCGAACAACAAACCGGTTTACGTATGGCGTATTTCCCCACCCCATTAAGCTGGCAACAAATAGAGCATTTTGAGAACAACCCTGCCGATCTTGCCGAGGTATCCAGCTTGTTGGACGGCATTAGCCAATACAGCAACCTACAACACTTTGGCAATGACCAAGGCGATATTGGCAACCTATCTGACGCACTGCTAGACCAAGACATTGACGAAACCGCCACCGGTTATCATGTAAAAAACCCCAAGGGTAAACAGTTACGTGGATTTCGAGACGGGGGAACCGCTGTGGCTTACCTTCCCCTCACGACCAACACCTTACGTTTAAAACTGCGCTACAGCGATGGCACTGCGTGTACGAACAAAACCGTTCAAACCAACATCAACGGCCAAGTGCTTAGCCACACCACAGATCAAGACGGCTTACTGGAAATGAACATCAACAAAGACACCGACATGGGCAACATGCATTATTGGGATGGCAAAGACACAACACTACCCCCCAGCCAAACCTTTGAACCAAACATCAACGATTTGGATGCCGTCTCACTGCTAAGCGGTGTGCAAGCACGGTTAAATAACATGGGCTATAACGCCGGCCCTGTCGATGGCTTGATTGGCAAAAAAACCCGCTCGGCTACCCGCGATTTTCAGCAGGATTATCAATTGAGCGTTGATGGTGATCCCGGCCCTCAAACGCAGAAAATGCTACTACAAGAATACGGATTTTAACGTTATGGCAACTCCCTCCTCAACAACAATGCCCTCTCGCCCCACGACCTTGGCACCAAGGTCAACCACACCATTGACAATTCAGTTACCCGCTAGCATTACGATACGCATACCGCCACAACCGGGACTTGATGGACCATTTCAGTATGACTTTCAAGGCCGCACAGAACAGACTAGCGGCATCACAAATAACCAAGGCAACCTGCAACTACCGGCAGAGCCTGGAGTATTAAGTGTATGGGTATACGGTAATGCCATTGCACCGTTAACCTGGCAAATCACACCCAAGAATGCTCCCCCTGGCGACACCCTACTCGACGTACAATTACGTTGTAATAATTTGGGTTTTGATTGTGGCGTGGTGGATGGGTTGATGGGTAAAAATACACGCCGAGGTATTAGTGCTTTTCAAGCCCGTCATCATTTAGAGGTTACCGGCAAACCTAACGACAAAACGCTTTCGACCCTAAAATCTGAGTATGGATGCTAATATGAATACCCCTGCCAACCTCTACGTCACACGCCAAGGTGTCGATACACGCACCAACTCCCTCACCACCCCCTCAGTTGACATGATCCTGCTGCCCTTACGCCAAGTGCCTAGCGGTACCGCCATTCGACATATTAACGATTACGCCACCTTTGATGTTAAACGCACCCAACAACTCCAAGATGAATACAGCACAGAGCAATGGCAACAGGCACCATTACGCGCAGGCTGGCTCTATATTTTTAAAGACGATCGGTTATGGCAAGAGTACCAAGTCCACCAAGATGACAGCATTAACACCGATGCCTTGCATAGCCAACCTGCGTTATTTCAAGCCGTGACGCTGGCGGATTATGTGGGTGAGGATATTCGAGATGCAGCTGGAGAAAAAGCCGGGGTGATTCTCACCCCCTTAAACAACGACATCCATATCGCCTACTCTGAGGCGCAATGGCCTTGGACACGAATTAATTCTTTAGGCGGTATCCACCCGATTCATGCCGTGCCGCCGATCAATAGTTTTCCGCCAGAGGACGACAAAAACCTATACCAATACAGCGCAAAAAACGCCGCCGCAGCCCGTGCCCTTCGCTTATCCACCGTCAGTTTCGATAGAGCACAAAAAAGCCAAGACAGTAATGGTGCGACATTGGCATTAACCATTGCGCCGCAATTCAGCCAACCACTGAATACACTTATTCCGCAAGAACACCAATCGCTGTTTAGCTGCACCCCCGACACACTGGAAACCCCCAGCCGTTACGCCACCGTCGTCACATTAGAAGACACCTTGGGCAATGCGGCGGAATTGGCTGAACGTTACCAAAGTGCCTGGACACAAATGGAGGGGTTGATTCAGGATCTAAAAGAACCACACCCCGCAGGCAGCGAAAAGGCAGCCAAGTTTCCCCACAGCGCATGGTTTAATACCGCACAATTAAGTTACCGGCATTTTTACACCCAACCACGTAAAGACTTACAACGATACGTGCAATTTAGCCAAGCCCACCAAACCTTTGATAAAGATAAATTAATGAGCGCGCTAGGTGTAACAGAGCGCCAACAGGTTCGTGACTGGATTCATCAAAGTAAAACCCAATTAGTGAATTTGTTGAATGGGCACTATGGTAAAGGTAACGGCCAAAGCAGCAGCGACCCAACACGTTATGACAAAGATTTTTTACAACGTCTTATTGCCGTAATTGATGACTTTGATGCTATGCCTGCGGACTCGCAGGTCAGCATGGACGGTAATGGTCAACCGAATCAACCCACCCGTGAGTTATGGCTACTGTGGTTAGAGCGCATCCTTACACGGCTCAGTGACCCTGCGTACCTTTTGGACAGCGCCATTGATGGCCGCTCTCAAGACCCTAACGTGATTCAACAACAACGCAAAGACCCTGGTATTGCGTATATCAGTACATTAATGACATCAGAACAACACCCATTATCACAACGGTTATTGGTAACAGAAAAGCACCCCTTATTTGTGCACCAGGTGATAGAGGATGAAACGGTTGAAGGTGATGACGAAGACATTGATACCCAACAAAATGCCGGCGCCAACCTTAACGATAACTCCACCTCCCTATTTGAGCTGAACCGACGCGCCTTACAAACCGTGGCCGAGTTATTCACCCAACTGTTTGCCGCCCGCCTGTACATTGATGAGGGCATTGTCACCCTTGGTCGCAATAATATCATGCGTTTTTTAAAACGCCGTGCCGGTATCAACTATCAGCTCAGCGAACTGCGCCACCATTTGCACCAAGAAATCCTTACCCCTGATGCCAATGGCGGGTTGCGTCCCCATAAGCTTAACAAAAACCAGCCTGGCAGCCGTAAAACTAACAATCAACCGGCTCTAAACAATAGCAAGAGTGTACAGGTACTTGCCCGAGAGTTTATCCTTAACCAACAACCCTATGTCTTAGCCGCTCACAACGGAGAAACCCCAGAAGCCTTTACGACCCGAATGAATGCCTCGTTTAACGATAAACATGTAACACTAAAAAACAATCAAGACGCCGCCTTTATTCTTCAACAAAAACGTTTGCGTGCCGACACCATCCTTAGCAATGGCCAAGCCAAAGATGTGACCTTTGAGCGCCAACTTAATCGTGATAAGGCAATGGCCAAACAACAAGCACTCATTGAACAGCTCAGTGTAGAACAAACGCAACTTCAACCCAATTACAATAAAACCCAGCAACAACACCTGGATAAGTTTTATCAATTAGAAGCTGAATCCACCCAAACCGGCGAACGCGTCAAAAACGCCCAAGCTGAAAAGTTCAACGCAAAAAAACAATTAGTAGCAGCACAAACCACGCATTCCATCGAATCTCAAAAAAACCAAGCGCTACATCAGAATCACCAAACTTTTTTGGCCACCAATAATGGGCTAGGAAAAGACCTAATAGATAAAAACCGACAGATCTATTTAGATGAATCCGATAGAAACCTAGAAAAAGCCAAACAGCAACTCACCATCGCCGAAGCCACCAATGCCCAGCAGGACACCAAACTACACAACGCCACTGAGAAATGGAAGGCTGACAGTAAAACCAATGCTGCCAACACCAAGCAGCTTAATGCGGACAAAGATGCAGCGTATCAAAAATACCGCACCGACATTAAAGATTATGAAAAAAACCTTACTGATACCAAAGCAAAACTAAAACAACAGAAACTGAACAATGCTGACAAAAAAACCAGCGACAAAGTGCTAGAAAAAGACACGATACAAGAAAACAAACAACGTTATCAACAAAACATCGATAACATCAAGCACAAAAACCAACAAGAACATGAGGCGTTAGATAAAAAACACCAAGCAGTTATTGATAAGAAAAAGTCCGATACCAAAGCGCACCAAGAAAGTAACAAGGCCGAAATTAAAAAACAAAGAAGTGAGGGCAATCTAACCTACGACTTAAATGACAATGCGCAACGCCAACGCCTCGAACAATTCACGCGAGATACCCAAACATTGGCATTGGGAAAAAACCTAGACTATGACCGAATTATTATCACCGAAACCAACGCACAATACGAAACCTATCGTCACCCTAAAAATGTCGGAGGTGACCCAAGAACATTGGTGTTTGACCCTTATCAAGGGGGTTTATTTCAGCGCTTTCTCGACAACTGTTGGGTAGGCACACTGACACCTAAAAGTAATGGCTTTTTGAACCAAAGCCTTGCCAAAGGATATGAAGAGGATGTCACAAATGCCAGCAATCGTGAGCTGAATATCAAAGGCGTGCTGTGGGGGCTAGAAGTCTTTAACACCAAAAGTGCCGTTGAAAACTTGATAAAACATAGTGATAGCGATAGCAACAAACAAAACCGCTTGGTATGGAATGCCGTCGGCTCCATCTTGGACCTTGGAGATGCCACCCAAGTATTGGCCGAAGGTTACAAAAACACATCAACACTATCTACAACATCGAACACGCTATCCAAAGCCACCCGCTGGATGAGCCAACCGCATGCCAAACTATTGGGCGTCAGTGCCGCATTTTTTAGTGCCTACTGGAGCTTTTCAGATATGAACAAAGCCAATAGTGAGCATGATGATGTGTTTAATGCCCATGCCACCATATTGATGGGGCACTCTTTGATTGGCGCTAGTGTTACCACCAGTTGGATTATCGGACTAAGTGGCGCAGAGGCAGGAGTCTTAACAGCATTTACCGGCTGGTTCGGTATCGCCCTAGTATTAGCCGGTACCGGTTTGTATTACTTTGTATTTCGGCCTGACCGTCCGTTATTGGATGCCTGGTTACAAGCCAATTATTTTGCCAATGACACCAGTAATTTACCCTGGACACCTGCCTTAGCAAACAATCCAAACCAAGCCGATACCAAAGAGGACGATACTGTCACCATCACCTTTGGTAGTGGTGACAGCATCACCTTGGACAAAAACAGTGTCATTGTGGGTATTAATCACAAAACCAGAAGTATTGGCGAACCGACAACACACCATGCGATTTGGTTAGAGAACAGTACACTGCAATACCAATATACCAATGCATTTAGCGGAAAAGTAACGACACTGGGCCGCATTGGTCGTCGTTTTGCAGAGAGAACGTTTAGTGATCCAGAAGCGCTTGAAGATTTCCTGATGGACTTGACCAGTGATAACGGCGTGTTCACCACATCCATCAATGGCGAGCATCACCCGTATCAAAAAAGGCCTAATTTTGATGAAAGTGAAATAGAAAAATATTACCCTGAATTATGGAAAACCCATCCGATGGCTAATTATGAGGCGCTTGTCAATGCACTCGCACCGCTAGAGGTTGAGTTTGAAGCGGGACCAGTATCGACGAGTCGTCATGGCCGGGCTTTCAAAAAGAATGGAAATAAAGTGGTTATTCGTATTCATGCACCCTACTTTACGGAAGGGAAAAGTGAATTGACGGTGATGCTAAGGGCTGTGGGGGTATTCAAGGATGAGAGTGGGGAGTTGTATGATGGGTTTTATGATATTGATGCCTTAAAGAATGTGACAACACTAGACCCGGTACTTGCGATTAGTGATACAAAGCACATTTTCCAATCACGAGACTTAAACGTCGATCAAAAACATCAACTGGAGCTTGAATGGCACATCACTCCCGAACTATTAAAGTCCCTTGTTGACAATGAAGGTTTGAAATATCAATTTAATAAATCCGAAGACCTCGTGTTGCAATGCTGGGTACGTATTGAAACACCTGTTGGTGCCTCCCCCCAAGAATCATCATCAACAGAGAACAAACCCAAAAGAAAACCCAACACATTCATCCAACAACCTTATCGCTTACGACCAGGATGGGATAGCAACACATCGGAAATCCATAAAAAGGATACAAAGGTCAAAATACAAAAAGATTGGATTGTGATAGAAATTGATGATGAAATCATAAGGTAACCCCTATAAAGGGCAGGATGCACTCTGCCCTTTATAGGCACTCATATTCAATCATGTTAAAACTTCTTTACTATCCGCTTCGTTAAACGGCTAAAACTACGACCAAGTCTTACCTGATAATAATCCCATTTTCTCCAAATCGCTCTTTTCTCTGAATACGTTATTCCGTAAATCTCACTAGCCAAATGGGGGTAAACAAATTTATTAATAAAATCATAATCCTCACTTTTCAATTCAAAAGTACTAAACATTGATGTTCCACGACCAGATTCATTACCCCATACGATGTCCAAACAATGTCTTTTTTCCCTATATGCCAGCTCATCATTAACAAACACAACCAATGATTCACCATCAATACGGTATTTATCATCCGATTGCTTCTCTCCATTCATATAAATATCATAAGGAGACCATTTAATCGGATACTGAAACGGCCTAATTTCGTCATCTTGATACAACAGATTATCGGGTAAGCCTGAATCCACAACGGGAACCTTTAAATAACAGTTAATATCTTTCTTATAACGATCTAACTTCGGCCCAGCTTCGTACCCATACAGCGAGCTTTGATCCGTATTCAATGTCATCAAATAGCGAGTGTTATCCTCCTTCATAACTACTTCAACCTTTGGAATCCCTTCCCCTTTACGCTTCATTAACCTAGAGATAAGTACACCAGGATCAGCTAACCCAACAGCCCTAAAGTATCGCCCATTAAGCACCTGCCGATCCAACGAAAAATCAAACGCTGACACATCAATCTTTCGTTTCAAAATTCGCTCAAGCTCCAACACCATCGCTTGGCTGGGTTTCACCTCGTAATAACTATCCCAAGCCTCACCCCGCGATTCCTTCAACACAAACCATGTTGCCCAAAGACACACCAGTCCCCAGGGAATCACCACCAAATATCCTACACTGGACATCGTAAAAAGAGCACCATCCCTTCTCGGCACATCATAGTGCCACCACATATACCAAAAATGCCCTCCCAAAAAAATCAACATCAACCCGTACACGTTAAAACACATCACCGCATCCGTGCCCATCGCATCAAACGCTTTAAACGCAGTCATCGCGGCAACAATAATCCCTAGGCCTAATGCTAAAAATATGATCGCCCCCCAGCCCAACAACGCTCCTTCCACCACTCGCCGATCCATCAATCAACCACTCCCTTTTGTTTCTGGTAATATTTGTCATTTAAAGAATTGGGCTAGTTTATCATATTCTTTCTATTCAAGACCGAGGCACCTACTTCGATGCTGCCTGAATTAAACCAACTTTTAAATTATCGGCCTGATAAATAACCTTATCTTGATGAATAACCTGGCCATCCGCTATCCCCATCACTAATGGTCTAGTAACCACCCTTTTAATATCGAGCCGATAATGAATGCTACCTGCATCAGGGAATATCTGACCACTAAATTTAACTTTACTAACTCCTAATGCTCGCCCTCTACCAGGTAACCCTGACCAGCCGAGAAATACACCCAGTAGCTGCCACAACGCATCAAGTCCAAGGCATCCCGGCATTACCGAATCACCTTTAAAATGGCAGGGGAAAAACCAATGGTCTGGTAATATTTCCAATGATGCTCGTAGTTGCCCCCGTTCATAGTTACCCCCATTTCGAGAAATATGGCTGATGTCATCAATCATTAGCATTTCTGAATTGGGCAACTGGGCATTGCCTTCCCCAAAAAACTGCCCTTCTCCCATGGCCACTATTTGCGATTTTGAAAACTGCATTAAAACCTCCGATTGTTTTCCATTAAAAAATGAATCAGAGCGTAGTTTCTTTGATCGCTAAGGGTTTCTATTGTAAAAATCGGACATATAACGGTTAAAAAAAGCAACGGGGCTTTGGGACAGCCTTTTCTTAAAATCTTTCAATAAATGGGCCTGGTCGAAAAACCCTAGATTCATGGCTATTTCTAACGAATTTTCGGGTTGAACATATAATCGCCGACACGCGTGTTGAAAACGGATAGTTTGTGCAAAAGATTTTGTGCTGAAGCCAGTATTTCGCCGAAAGATCCTATTTAATTGCCGACTACTTAGATCGACCCTTTTGGCCAGATCCCGCTCTATTTCAATACTCCCGTGAGAATCATAAATAAGCCCCAGCGCTTGCTCGAAAACACCATGAGGCTGTTGCTCTAACTGCTGTAATAGCCATTGATCACATAACTGTGCACGCTGTCGAAAACCGGTATATTGATAGACATGTTGGTGCAATTGATCAATAAACGGAGAGCCCAGAAACTGGCTATCAACCAACTGATTGCTTATTTCGTTTAGATCTACCTTAAACAGGTGGCGCAATGCCCCTGGGTAGAAACGAATTCCAAAATATTCTCCAGCGGCCGGTAATTGAAGCTCTAGCGCCTGAGTAATCCCTCCGGACATCATAGTCCCATTAGCGCTCACAAAAAGTGCTTGAGTTCCATCAGGTATCATCGGGTATGGGGTGGGTTTTACAGTGTTTATCTGTATATATGAATGCACAACGCCTTGTAACAGCCTACTTGCGGGAGATTCCAGAACCCCAAGCTCAAAAGATTGTAGCCCAGAGTCCGTTAACAGGGGTTGAAATGGCATGTATAATTTATTCATATCGCTTTCAATTGAAGATTCATCACCGTATAGAATATACTTTGTAAAAAACTAAACACACTTCGACTCAAAGACCGTTACTATTGGTGGTCTATGAATCAAAAGTCACACAATACCCAGCCAGAAAGGCCCCTGAAGGGCCTTTTTCTATTAAAACTCATATGAAAGGAATTTATCAATGAGACTATTATTAGCGTTAATACTACCTTGGTTACAGTTTTTCACTATTGGCCGCCCGATAGCTGGCATTATATGTCTATTGCTTCAAATTTCACTCATTGGATGGATACCTGCCGCGATTTGGTCAGTGTATGCACTAAGTCAGTATAAAACAGACCAAAAAATCAAAGCAGCGATAGGGTGACATGAATCGTATTGGGGTTGTGCCCCGCAGGTACGGGGCACGCTCTAACGTTATACGCCACTATTAAGCCACAGCTAAAGGCGTTAAATCATGAAAAACGCATTGCCCCTTTAACGCCGATTCAGCAAGTGCCTTATGATGAGAATGGTGCGTAAAATAGAGAACCTGTGTTTTCTTAGCCAACTCTCCCAAAACCTCAAAGGCAACCAAGCTACGTTCATCATCAAAGGTCATCATAATGTCATCAATTATGAGTGGGACCGGATCGTGGCTATCAAAGTAATTCACGATAGAGGCTAATCGTAAACTGAAAAATAATTGCGCTCTTGTGCCTTCGCTCAGACCATTAATAGGGACTTCCACGCCCCCTCTTAAACAATAAAGCTCGGGTTCATCCTTATCATTATATTGTGTGACCAAACGACTATAACGCCCAAGACTAATACGCTGAAAATAACCTTCGGCTAACGACAAGACGGGGCCTTGATTACTTTCTCGATAACTTTCGATCTGTTCACTCAGTAACTTCCTGGTGATCGCCAGCATGCAGTACTCACGATAATGAACATCAATTTTCGCTAGAGCACTTTCGATATCTTCAGCGGCATTAACGGCTCCCACTTGGTTTTCAATCGAGTCAAACTCCCTGAGTGCGGTAGTCCTGTCTTCAATCGCTTGTTTTTTCTTATGATCCAATTCGTCCAAATCATTGATGACTTTTTCAATCATAAGTGACAGCTCATCGACATTAATGTCAACGCACTCTGCATATAATTCATCGATGGTGATACGTTCAGATTCCAACGTATTGTCAGTGGTGGCTAGCTCTTTTTTAAGGTCAATTCTTTCAACGTTTTGAGCTTCAACTAGCTGCAGCTCCTCAGCGGTTTCACACCCAGCAAGCTTTAACAGTCCATCAAGGTCTTCTTTCGCTGTATTTAATCGCTGCGTTTCAGTACTCAGCGTCTCTTGCCGACGTTCGATGTCCGCCATGATGGTTTGTCGTTTGTTTTTATCCTCAACAGCCGCCTTAAGCTCTTCAACCAGATCGTGCAATTTAATTAACGGTTCGACATGGCTCTTATCAACTAGTCCACAATCGGCCTTAAGCTTGGTTAAGGCCTCTTCAAAGCGAGTGATTTGCGCGTACAAACTGCCTTGCTTGGTTTCGATCTTGCGATGCGAATTTAGCGCATCGGCGAGCTGATCAAACTGCGCTAGCTGGGCTTTAACATCAAGTACGGCACTTTCTGGTGAGACCTCCAACACGACAATTTGATGTTTCCAACGCTGCAACCAGTCGTCCTTGCGTAGATCGACGTCACCTTGCGCCGAGGATAGGTTACTTTTTTGCTGTAGTGCATGCTTCTTTCTTATCTCATGACTTTGGCGCTCACCTTTACTCTGTGACAATCGAGCGTGAACGCTATTCGCCTGATCAACAAGTAATGCCAACGATTTGTTATCAACATTTGATTCACCAGATTGCAGCAATACGGCTGCCAATAATTCAACGCATTCCGTTATACCAGGCGACTTATCTTCAATTCCCGCATTGAGTTTCGCTTTCTCGGTGATAGATTCTTGTAACACCCTAAAGTCAGCCTGCCAACGACTCATTTCTGCATGGGATCCGATAACCCCCGCCTCAACAGGCCACAACGCTTGCCAGGCTTGTGCCGCTGCCTCTATGTTGATATTGATAGCCGTCAACTTCGCCTGTTGATCCGTGAAATCATGTTTGATTTTTTCAAGCTGAATTTCCGCTAACCCATACTCAGCTAGCCGCTCCGCTTCTCGTCTCAATCGATCAGCATGCTGGTCTGCAGTACCAACACTTGCTTCATATTCGTTGGTTTTGGTTTCTTTAAACTCTAGGGTTGCGATTTCTGCTTGCGCCGTCCAGGCATGCTTAATCTCAACCCAGAGGTTTTCTCGCTCCTGCCGCGCGGCAGTTAAATCATTTTCAGTAATAAGTTGGCCGCCGACATTAGCTTGCTTTTGCTTTGTCTCTAGCGCTGTTATATCGACATTAAGTTGATCCAGATGCTGCACTTCTCGAACGCTTTCTTCGGTTAGCTTAACGCTGTTGCTACTGTACTCATTAATTTTTTGAATTGATGGAACCTGTAACCTAAGTAGGGTGTCTTCGCCTACCGCAGTTAAACCCAATTGACACGATGTATTGATTATCGACGCTTCAATATCCCTAACCTGTTGCTTGTGTTGATCAATCTCTTGCGCCGTTACTAGGCTTCGTTCCGCACCTTTAATCGCCAATGCTAAATCATCGAGAGCAAAGCTTTCCGGTAGCTCTGCTAACATGTCTTCAGCTTCGGCTATTTGCTCGTCACTCTCTTGACGTTTGATTTTGATACCTGCAAGCGCAGCCTCAATATCAATTCCCTCATCAATCAGTGAACCAAGGGCTTGTCGTATCACGGTGGTGAGTATCAACTCCGTGGGCGTCTTCAAAGAACCTGCAGGCAGTATCGTGGCTACGATGGTTTCAATAACATTTTTTCGTTCAGTGACTTCGCCTAGGATTAACTGATAGTCCGTCACATTTTTTTGATAAAGAGCCTTTTCGTTTTTCAATGCATCAATGGCAACATCTTGCGCCAACACGGCCTCATTGATAGAAACCCCTTCCAACGCATCACCCATCGATTGAATGGCTTCGCTGAGTGCATCAATCGTTGGTTGACAGCGGTTGATATCTTTAATCGCACTAAGTCTTGTTTCGGTACTATCCGCGGGTAATGTGCGAACTTCCTCAATCGCAGCCAACTTTGAAACGATCGCTTTTCTTGAAGACAGATTGGGTAAGGTACGATTAATACGCTCAAGCTTTTCCTTTTCTAAATAAGCATCTTTATAGCGTTTTTCAACTGACGTGAGTACCTCGGTCGCATCTTCTACCGCTCGCTGGGCTTTTTCCCATTCAGTGGATTTCAAGCAATGCGCTTTATGCTGTTTCTCTGCTTCATTCAGTACTTTAAACGCAGCATTAAGTTTAGGGTTGGTGCCCGTATTTTTAAATAACTGCCCTTGTCTCGCATCAAGCTCTTTTAATAATTGCTGAAACTGTTGCCCCCCCATACTGGCACTGAATAATGCTTCGCCTAAGTTGCCATTGCCTTGAATTAGATCTTCACCCCCTTCATCCAATGTTGTGTTATCAAGACCGAAAAAGTTTTCAAACTGGTCCTTTTGTAAATTGTGTAACAGGTTAGTCAAGGTCGTGCTTTCGACAGCCGTATCGGACTCATCCCTTAAGGTGTCTTTGTTACCTTTTTTTCGATAAAGAATGACTGCATTATCTTTTGAAGCGTTTGAATCACCCTGTTGCACTTTCGCGCCAACCCTTAACGAGCGCTGTAAATGCACATGATCATCGGAGGTGCGGGTTGGAAAGCCATAAAGGAAATGAATAATCGCCCGTAATGTACTACTTTTTCCGGCTTCATTAGGGCCAAAAATAACGTGGACGCCCTCTTCCTTTAAATCAAGCACGTGATCGGTGAAGGGACCAAATTTATCGAGGCGTAAATCTAAAAGTCGCATTATGATTCCCCCCCCGGTTGTAGTAATTTGGGAATGATCAATTGTTCAACACCATCCATTAACTCAACTGCTTGTGCTGCGTCACTGGGATTAAGTGCATCGGACCACTGCGTATAAGCTCTAGGTAACTTGTTATTAACGGCGGATAAGCAGCTTAATAATTCTTCACGCCCCTCTTCACTCGTTTTGAGTTGTTCCAATTTTCGTAACACACCACCTAGTGGATCGTCTTGTAACCGTAGTTGAGCCAATTCCAATCTTGTCTGAGTCTTAAAGCGAATTTTTTCAATCCACACATCACCCTCGCTATCCGTCATTTCAGCCCGTATACCATAAGCCCAGTCTTCTTGACGTGAAACCAAATCAGCGTGTAACTCAGTAGCGCCAAAAAGAGTCACTCGACACGCCAGTAATCGCCCTTCGGCTCTGTCCTCTGCTTCACTAATCGACTGCCGGATTGCACCGTATACATCACTTTCATTAGCCGCCTCAGATACATCAACACGACAGTGATCCCAGCGCACCACATCCAGACATTGCTCTGTCACCGACTCGACTTCCGCGCCCTCTATCGTCACCAATGTCACACCTTTCGGCCCAAGCTCTTTGGCATGGCGCCCTTGGATATTACCGGGAAAAATAATATAGGGATTGGTATCTACCACTTCACGGGTGTGCACATGACCTAGCGCCCAATACTCATAACCTTTGGATCTGAGCTTTTCAACACTGGTCGGCGAATAAGCCGCATGACCATCTCGCCCTTGTAGCGCTGTATGCAACATACCGATATTAAACATGCCTGAAATCGGGGCGGGATAATGTTGCGACATATCATCAAAAATATCTCGCTGAGCATAACCCTGCCCATGCACCGCGACACCGAGTTGTTTAAAGACTATTGTCTCAGGTTTCTTAACATTCAGTTCATGTACTAACGCAGGCCAATGCAGCTTCTTTGTCATCTTCGCTTCCGCATCATGATTACCCCGAATGATCACCGTAGGAATATTGGCATTGGATAGACGTTTAAGCTGACTGGTGAGAAACAGGCCCGCTTTAAAATCTTTCAAGTCACCATCAAATAGATCACCTGAGATAAGCAGCAGATCGACCTTTTCTTCTAAACAGAAGGCGATGAGGTTTTTGAAGGCCTCACGAGTGGCTTCTCGGATTTTCTCTACCGGTGCTGATTCATATTTCTCAAGCCCTTTGAGCGGACTGTCTAGATGGATGTCTGCTGCGTGCACAAATCGAACTGTTGACACTAAAAACTCCTGATCTGATTATTTTTTGCTTTCACTCAGTATTGCGAGAACAAACATACCGGAGAGGTTGGGTCGCTGTAAACCAGCCCTATAAAAAAGTCTTGTCTAGGTCAGTACAAATTCAACTCAGCAGGTGTAATCAGTCCTTCTCTAATACAAACAAAAATAAACTTGGTTGTTAGTGTTGCCTCTTACGCTATATCCCTTATGAATTTTTCCATTGGAAACAGCTTCCCGGGGCATTTTGTTCTCTCACCTCTCGTCATCCCGTGACCAGTAACATTCTGCAAGGGAATATCGTACTTCGCCATTAGTTTTCTGGTCAATGTAACCAATACATTGTATTGCACTATTGGCGGTTCAGATTTCTCTAGGTTTCCTATCAGGCATATCCCAAGACCCCTAAAATTATGATCGGGATTTCTACCTGAAACATGTGCTCCCCAGATATTGTATTGCTGGCGCCAATCACTCGCAATCTCCCCCATGTCCATGCCATTTCCGTTGCCTATTATGAAATGATATGGAATAGCATCTATAGGATCCTTTGCCTGACGTTCCCTATGGACTTGCTGCAATATTCCAATATTACCTGAAGCCCCTGCACTATGATGTATAACGATGTACTTCCAACGCCTCTCCCAATACGCAGCGCCAAAGCCTGCAACACCCAAAAGCAAAGACGAACCTATTATAAAATTTCTACGATTCATAATTATAAACTAGTCGTTTAACGTACAGCACTCGCAACAAAGCAGATTAACAACTCATCTCAGTTTGGATTTATCTTTAATTCATTAACGATGCTCTTTGCGACGGAGGCAATAGACTGACGTATTTTTTGTTAGTCCTCAATAATCGACTCTATCTGCGTAATCGTTGAGCTACCCTCCATCTGAGCAATGATATCTTTGCGACGATTAGACCCAATATTCTCCCACCCGCGAGAAATAGTAAGGTTTCCTGATGGGTCACACAACTGATCGGTTGAATGCAGATACTTCCAACCCCCATATTGCACTGCCCAACACGCAAGCTCTCTATCCGATAGTGAAGAAATATCAACTTTTTCCGCTGCTTCCATAGTTATCCCTTACTGCTTTCTAATGACTAAGACCTGAGCTAGTTGCCATTTATCTATTATTACGGCCAGCTGCGCAAGCCCCTTGGGGACACTATTTTTGTATTTATTTTGATCTCTTTTATTGCTTTTCTAGAGGGTCTAAACGTATAGGGTCTTTTGATGTTTTTTTGTATTATGGTATTTTTCATGCAATGAAATGTCTTGGCCTAAATACAACGAAACCCTAAAAGCTCCCCCGAACCAACAACCCAAAACCACTTGCACTCTGATCATCAAGGCGTTGATAACGGTATTTTAAGCCTACCGCTGCATTAGCCGACACGGCGTACTCTATGCCTAGCGCCAGCATCGGGTCTATACCATCATCAATTTTCGGCGATGCATTGCTTCCACTGGTATCGATATCACTGCTCCAGAACAATACCCCCACATCGGCAATCACACTGATATCGTTCATTACATTATGTCGATAACGGTAAGTCATCGACAAGCCATCCCCTGTTAGCGGATGGCTTTTTTCCAACGCAGTGCCTACGGCATTTTGATCCACTGCGGCGGTTTCAAAATCCACATTAACATCACCTAAGTCGGTATAACCCACTAACAATGTGGCGTAGGAGTTGTACGTATACCCCAATGAAACTTGATACCCAGTTCGTGTCACATCATAACCGAACACCTCCGTATCAATACCCTGCTTCATCATATCACCGGTAAAATCACTGCGCCCCTGGGAGCCCTCAAGCGTGAAAACTTCCAGCTCTACAAAGCCCTTATCGCTGATCGCTGACCAATCGGCTGCATGGCTTTCAGGAGCAGGTAACAATGCCGCTAATCCGCCAGACATAATCACCATTGGCAGTGAGCTTCGACGAGGTCGGTACTTTCTCAATGCACTAAGCAACAGTAATGCGATCATAGGCCAACCCATTCCACCACCTTTACCTGAGCTTTTATACTGCTTCGTGACCGACACAAATACATTCGCCGTATCCGATCCACCCGCGCCATCCTCAACGGTATAGGTAATGAGCGCATTACCAAAAAACCCAGCCGCTGGCACATAGAGCACTTCCTCACTCGGCTCAATGCTCACTGTTCCGGAGTCGACGCTGACCATTTGCAGCGACAACGTATCGCCATCCTCATCGCTATCATTGCTTAACACATCAATGATCACCGAACCATTCATACTCACACTGGCATCATCATCAACTGCTACTGGCGCATGCTGCTCTGGTACAGGAATAACATCTGCATCGGGTACGGCAATAGCACCTGGGTCAACGACCGTACCATTGGCTTCTCCGTCTGAATCATTCGGGCCACCATCCTCTATTTCTAACTGCAAACACAGGTCACCTTCCGTTAAGCCTTCCACCCAAAGGTCATCACCCGGGGGAGGACATAAACCTTCATCACCCTCTGTTGAGTAATAATTATTATTCAAGCCAATGACAAAATCTGTCCAGCCATTTTCTACCGTGTATTTACGATAAACCGCTTTCGCGGGAATCGCTGATCTTAGGGGTATCACTATACGCAGTGAATCACCCACTTCAGGCAGAGCCCCTGCAAAATCAAAGACTGCTCCACTGGTGGTGTGTCCTTCGTCATCATCTAACAGGGCTTCCTGGTCCTCTTCAGATAACGCCACGCCGCTATTTTCCCCTTGAATCGCAAAGGAACCTAACCGACAATCGGCGCTAGGATCACACTCCACCAAATAGATATCGGGTTCAGACGCTACCGTCGGTAAAATATGAGCAGGTAATGGAGGATCAAGATAATCGGGAACACCATCACTATCCGTATCAGCCAACCCTTCTTCAGCATCTGTCAGACCGTCATTATCAGAATCGGCCGAACTCGTTAAGACCGGCAACGCATCTTTAAGCACTATGTAGATCAACGCGCTATCTGCTTCCTGTGGAGCCCCATTATCCGTCACGGTCAATGATAATTCATAAGAACCCGCAGTTAATCCCGAAGGATCAAACGTAAAGCTCGTATCACTGCTGTCAGTATCGGTTAAACCGCTTTGCGCCCAACTATAGACATGGACATCCTCTCCATTGCCATCAGTAACACTTGACTGAACGATAATCGAGCTTGACCCAACGGTGTTACTAAAAATCAACCCTTGAGAGCCACTTTGAGTCGCTACCAAGCTAACGGAGGGGGCGACATTACCTTCACGAATCGCTATCGTCTGGCTGTTTTGTACGCCCGCGTTAATGGATCCATCAGAAAATGCAACAATGATCGTTTCATCGCTTTCACTACCATCTTCACCTGTCGTACTAAACCCAACCGTTTGCGCTTCGGCTGCAACTGCAGTGAAAGTCACATTGCCATCCGTAAGACTATGATCTGCACTATCTGCCGTACCACTGGTTATGTAGGCAACCGAGTAAGGGTATTCAGGTGCAGGACCACTCAGAAAGAAATCAACTGTCGAGTCTTCGCCTTCTGACACTGTTTTACTTAAACCAAATGACACCAACGGCCATACATCTAAAATAGCGGGCTCGGCTGTCCAGGCAAACCGATGCCTTCCTGATAACAAGACCAAGCTACCGCTACGATTCTTACGGCAATCGCAATTAGACGTACTATCGTCGACACCCGCAAGACCCAAGCTCTGCAGCTGACTCAAAGTAATAACTGTATAGAGCCCAGCAGCATCAAGTTCTCCGCTGGGCATTGTGTAGCTGACCTCCTCCAGAATGATCTTATTACCCAAAGCATCCGTGATACTCACCGCAAGCGTCCACTCTCCATCACCTAAGTCTTCGATATTAACATCGCTAACCAAGCCTGCGTCATTCACCAGACCACTACCACTAACACTGCCTCCGCCCGCACTGGTCAGCGTGAATTGATAACCACTATCGATTCCTGCATCAGCAATGCTAAAGGCGAGTCTATTGGTGGTGATGTTAACCTGGCGCGGATCTATAGAGACCGTTGGCACGATGGGTACTTCGACAACCGGTTCAGCCGTCACGCTAACCGAAACCGTTGCAGGATCCGAGATTGCTCCCTCATCATCACTGACGGTGTAGGTAAAACTGTCATCTCCCACAAACGCATCGCTGGGCGTATACGTAATAACACCCGTTGTCGTATCGATGCTGACACTGCCATTGGCAGGGCTGGTTACAACGGCGACACTATTAAGGGCCAATGATCCATCTGTATCACTATCATTGCCCAATACCGTAATCGCAACGCTCGTATTTTCAGTCGTATTTGCGGTATCGGCAACCGCAATGGGCGCTGCATTAACAACCTCTGCAGCCGTCACGCTGACCGAGACCGTTGCCGAGTTTGACACCCCTCCCTGATTGTCCCTTACGGTATACGTAAAGCTGTCGGCTCCCACAAACGTTTCGCTAGGGGTATAAGTAATGGCCCCCGTAGATGTATTAACGGATGTGCTACCGTTCGCGGGGGTGGTTGGCACCACGCTGTTCGTGGCCAGCGCGCCGTCGCTATCGCTATCATTAGTCAAAACGCTGATAACTACCGGTGTCCCCTCAACCGTTGTGGCGCT
>MAAC01010924.1_pt1 | contig 20696 bp, 21 predicted proteins | sample 1115981 | NCBI WGS metagenome assembly MAAC01 (sample SAMN04961126, study PRJNA320927) | seawater metagenome | isolation source: sample BD02T64 sea water enriched with oil for 64 days | place: USA:Gulf of Mexico | collected 2013-07-27
CCGCTTCACCTCGATGGAGCAGAATTACTTGCCAAATCTATCGAAACACAACGGGTCGCCTTTGTTCCCGGCCATGCTTTCTACGCCGATGGATCGAACCGAAATACAATGCGTTTGAGTTTCTCCCAAGCCAACGAACAAACCATCAATGAAGGTATCCAAAGACTGGGTAAATTATTGAAGTCCAGTTTTTAAGGGCAGGATGGTCACTAAAGGATGTATGGGGCGAATAACTGTCTGAGCTCTGCTTACGGTCAGCCAAGTTAACGATATTACTTTCAGGTTATATGCCCTTAATCGTGTAACTGTCTGGATAAGACAAACGATCAAAGATCCATGGTCGATCCTTTCTGGCAATTGCATCGACACAAACCCTCAATGTGAATTAACCGAACTTCCGTAGATCTTACGGCCAAATAAATTACGTTAGGTAGTGAGCTTGTAGATACAAAGTGTTCATGTTACGTTCTATTTCATAAAAATCACATGAGAGGATGTGAAATGATCAAGGGAAGCTGTCTTTGCGGGAAAGTAAAGTTTCAAATCACGGGTGAACCATTTTCATTAAGTTATTGCCATTGTTCAAGATGCCGCAAAGCAGCGGGTGTATTTTCTGCGGTACTGATCGGTAAAGCGGATGACCTTTCAATAACAGAAGGGCAGGATGAAATAGCCAAGTTCATACCAGACCCTGAATGGAAACTTGAACGGTGTTTTTGCAAGAAATGCGGCACGTCTCTGGGGGATATGGCTACAGGTGATATATATGTGGTCGCGGCCTCCGCCTTGAATGATGACCCCAAAATACGGCCAACGCTTCATATCCATACAGCATCTAAGCCTGATTGGTATGATATCGTCGATGATTTAAAGAAGTTTGAAGGTGATTATCTTCCTGAGAAATAGGCTACGTGGGAACCAGCTGTTTAGCATAAGATTTAGCACTCAGCTGGAACCGACCTCAGAGAGCGAACCTCCGAAGAGGTGATATAAATTTGTTGTTTTTCTTTTTCTTTTTATTAACAGCCTATTCGCATAATGTATATTATGGAAAATTATATATTATGTCTTTATGAACTGTAATGCGCTTGCGACAAATACTCACAGTGCGTTTCAGAGTATAACCGCTTAAAATGTTTCTCACTTAGACAATCTCACCAGCTGAATAGCCAAGGATATGTTTTATGAAAGTTATCATCGCGGGTTCCCGAACAATTTATGATTACGAAGCGCTGGAAACTTTTGTCGAAAGTGTTGGTTGGCCGATAGAGGAAGTTGTTTCTGGCGGATGTCGTGGTGTGGATGAACTTGGTGAGCGTTGGGCGGAGAGCAAGAATATTCCTAAGAAGGTTCTCTATGCCGATTGGGCTCAATATGGTCGCGAGGCTGGCGAACTTCGAAACCGGGAGATGGCCGAATACGCAGATGGATTGATCCTGCTGTGGGACGGGAAAAGCCCTGGTGCGAGTTGTATGCTCAGAGAGTCCGCAAAAGCCGGAATAGAGATCCATCATCAGGTTTATGGTATGGATTGGCGTGAAATGGAGCAGGCTGAAAAGGCAATTCTGGATTATTACTGGTCTGGCAAAGGTCGCCTCGTCTTTCAACATAATCATTGGGAATGGGAAGTTGTGGACACGCAAGCCCCTGCAATACCACAAAAAGCCATCAACGGTCTGATCGAGCAAGGCTTTCTGGAAGAAGAGACAATTACCGTATTACGGGCTGCACGCGAAGACTATCACAGTAAGTTTGCCTGATATGTGTCGTGGGGATATCTATAAATTTATCATCAATAAGTGATTTAATAACGCTTCATTGATCTTTTTATTATTACTACAATCAATGAGATTCTTTACATTTTCTGGAACCCAGTGCCCTGAATCAACGTCGAACCCAGGTTGCCATTTATTAGAGCAATTAAAGGTCAATTTTGCAATATTCTCTGCTAGAATAATAGTACAATATTTTCTGCGATCATCCTCCCCTACACGTTCATATTCAAGGGTTACTTTTCGTAAAGAATGGAAATACTCTTTGCTGCCTTTCACCCACTCTTCACTGTAGATAGCTTCAAGGAAATTATCGATCACTCCACCTTTATCTCCATAGGGAGAAGCTATTTCTAACAACGTAGAGAACCACATAGGTTGCTGAGCAATTGGAATTAAGGAACATAACAATTCACCTAACTGTATAAATTTACCCTCTGACCAGAATTGGAGTAATTGCTCATTATTCCTATCCATCCCAACTTTCGCTTTCTTGAATTATGGCTGGAACTATGATTACTGCGTTCGCAGAGTTAGTTTGTCGCCGTTAAATTCAAAGCTTTTGAACTGTTCAAGAAATGACATCCCGAGCAACGATGTGGACATCGGGGTCTGATTGATTGATACGCGAACATCCTGAAATTCACGCTCACCAACGACCAGACTATAGAGCTGTGCTTTGGCACCGCGCCCGGTACCGTTGGCGGTTTCAAAAACTTGCGTAAAGCTCAACTGGTTGAAATCAAAACCCAATCTTTTGGCATCATCAGGGCTTAGAACGATTGAACTCGCCCCCGTATCGACAAGAAAGTTTACCCGTTCATTATCGGCAAAAGCTTGAATATAAAAATGTCCATCGCTTGATCTTGAGAAGATAATATCTCCAGAGGCTGTCGTTGTCGCTTGTGCTGGCAAAAGGTTACTCGAAACACGCTGGCCAAGATCTTCAAACACATCCCGATAACTGTAGCCCACAAACAAGACGACACAGATCACAACCCAAAGACCGATGTCACGAAGGTGTTTGGGGAGCGTTGATTTCTTGAGCCCACGCAAACCCACAGCAGAAGACATAACCAGAAGCAATATCGCTAAACCTCGGACGAGATCTATCTGGTTATCTTGTGATGTAAGTGTCCCTGGAAACCTGTCAGCGAGAAAATAGACACCAAGGGCTGTTAGAACAAGTAAGATGATCAATAGCCAAAAAGCAGAAATTCCACCACGTTCAGGTGGTTGTTTATCCTGATTTTGATCAAAAGGGTTTGGCGTATTTCCTGACATACCTGAATAAGACCTCTCAATTGCACAGCGACAACAGCACACTAGTATAAATAGGCATTCGCACGAAAGAAATAAAGAAGGTGATCAGGTACTTGAGGTCATTAATTTAATCCCGAGAGCGCCCATCAATCCCCCCGCAATTCGATCAATCCAGCTTTTTGATTTGAGATACACATTCCGGGATGCTTGGGCAGACAGTGCGCAAGCGACCAAAATATACCATCCGGTTTCGACAAAGAGTAAGGCTGGAAGCAACAGCGCTGGAAACCAAACAGAGGTTTCTGATGGAAGAAAAACAGCAAAAACCCCGCTGTAAATTATCGCGGCTTTTGGATTACTAATTTGTGTCATAAAAGCATAGGAGAAGGAGCGTATAAGTGTCTGCCCTGCTCGTGCATTTGCTGCTTTATCCGCACTGGTATCCTCTCCGGGAGAAATCAGGTCCGTTTTTGCGCTCCGCCAAATCTTGATCCCGAGATAGAGAAGATAGAGGCCACCAAAGACCTTAAAGGCCGCGTATAACCAAACAATCTGGGTAAAAATGATATGCAACCCAAGCAGGGCCAAAGAAGCAAAGACAAGCGCGCCCAGCCCCATTCCAACAGCGGCTGATATTCCATGCGCCCGCGTATTTGAAAGGGAGATTTGGGCAACAACAATAAAGCTTGGCCCCGGCGTCATGGCCCCGATTATGACAACACCAACGATAGATGCGATGGCAATAAGCTCTTCCATGCCCCTCTCCCTTGTGACTCTAGCTACTCATTGGTGTCTATAATCACCCAAAATTTTAAAACGGACAAACTTTAATTATCCCACCCAGACGTAAAAAGGGGCCGCGAATGCAGCCCCTTTTCATACTTTCACGATGCAAGCATTAGCGAAACTAGATCGCCAAATACTCCTGACGTAACACTTCGTTATCAAGCACGTCCTGAGCCGTACCATCGAAGACAACCTGTCCCATATCGAGAATGATTGCGCGATCTGCAAGATTTAGAGCCGCAACCGCATTTTGCTCCACAATTATCGTGGTAATACCGTGCGTTTTAATTTCTTCGAGAATACGTTCGATTTCATGAACAATAACAGGGGCCAGACCTTCGTATGGTTCATCAAGCAGCAAGAGTTTCACATCGCGGGCAAGTGCGCGGGCAACGGCCAGCATTTGTTGCTCACCACCCGACATCGTAATGCCTTCTTGATTGCGTCGCTCAGCCAACCTGGGAAAATGCTCGTAAAGACGCTCAATAGACCAGCCAACAGGTTCGGCGATTTGAGCAAGTTGAAGATTTTCCTCGACCGTTAGCCCCGGAATAATACGTCGATCTTCGGGTACCAAACCAACACCATTTTGAGCGGCCTGAAAATCTTTCATCTGGTGAAGAGGTTTGTGATCCAACCAGATTTCACCCTGAGTGAGCTGCGGATCGGACGCCCTTGCGATTGCGCGTAAGGTTGAGGTTTTCCCCGCCCCGTTACGACCAAGCAGAGCAAGGATTTCTCCCTCCCGAATATCAAAGCTTACACCTTGAACGATATAACTTTCGCCATAATAGGCATGAAGATTATAAGCGGAGAAGTAGGCAGGTGCCGTACCTTCATTTTTAATTGGTTTTGTACGGCTCATAGGTGTGCCCCCCCAAGATAAGCTTCCTGAACACGAGGATCACCCTTGATACCTTCGGGCGTTCCCTCTGCAATCACAGTTCCCTGCGCCATAACACTTACTTTATCTGCAAGCGAAAACACCACGTGCATGTCGTGTTCGATAATAATCTTGGTGATGCCCCTCTCCCCAATACGTTTGAGCAAATCAATCGTATTGTTGGTATCCGCACGGGACATACCCGCTGTTGGTTCATCCAAAAGTAAAAGTTTTGGATCCTGGACAAGACACATCGCCAATTCCAAACGACGTTTATCCCCGCGAGAAAGGCTTCCCGCGATAACATCCCGCTTTTCAATCAAGCCAATGTCTTCGAGCATATGAGCTGCTTTTTCTTTAACTTCCTTATCACTATCCACACGGTTCCAACCGTTAAAGGAAAAAGCCCCATCACGCGCTGCAAAGGTTGGGATGATAACGTTGTCAATCAAGCTCAGATCTGCAAAAATTTCAGGCGTTTGAAAAACCCTGGAAACACCCGCCTGGTTGATTTCGTGTGGCTTAATCCCAAGAAGAGATTGCCCCATAAAACTCACGCTTCCAGAATCTGGGATCAAAAGGCCAACCAAGCAATTCAGGAACGTTGATTTTCCCGCCCCGTTGGGACCAATGATAGCGTGAACAGATCCTTCTTCGACATCCAGTTCAACTTTGTTTAGCGCCTTTAGGCCGCCAAAGCTCTTGTTCACATCGCGAACTTCAAGAATACCCATTATCTTCTCTCTCTATTCACCAGGTTGAACTTTGGTTGATGCAAGTGTTTTATTGCCATTTTTTTTATCCGTAATCCGTTTATGGATACGGGTAACACCTTCCATAATTCCGCCAGGTAAAAAGACAACAATAACGACAAACAGAGCCCCGAGGGTTAAATGCCAACCATCACCGACGAAAAGGCTCACCACCCCGACAACACCGTCTTGAAGGAACTCAGGCAGGAAGTCGAAAATACCGTGCAAAACATTTTCGTTTATTGCAGAGAAAATATTCTCGAGATATTTAATAACGCCAGCCCCGATTACAGGACCGACAAGGGTTCCAACACCACCAAGAATAGTCATAAGCACGACCTCGCCAGATGCGGTCCATTGCATGCGTTCTGCACCTGCAAGCGGATCGGTTACGGCAAGTAATGTTCCAGCAAGCCCGGCAAACATTCCCGAGATGATAAACGCGGTCAAAGTATAGGGGCGCATATTAAGGCCTGTATAGCTCATCCGGTTTGAATTGGATTTCACGGCTTTGAGCATCATCCCAAAAGGCGATCTAAAGATACGCATTGAGATATAAAAGCTGATAATCAGCATAACAGCACAAAAGTAAAATCCCGGATATCCGCTCATTTCAAGACCGAAGAGGTTGGTTGCAGGTATCCCCTCGCCCCTAGCGCTGCCAATCATGGCATCAAAATAACGCGGGTCATTCAAACTCAACTGCAAGCCGGTTTCACCATTGGTAATGGGTGTCAAAACGGAATAAGCGAGATTGTATGACATTTGGGCAAACGCCAGCGTGAGAATGGAAAAGTAAATTCCGGACCGTCTAAGTGAAATATAGCCAATTATAACCGAAAACAGGCCAGAGGCGATTATTCCAAAGATGACAGCAGGGATCACTCCCATACCCAAAAGCTTAAATGTCCAGACCGCGGTATAGGAACCGACACCAAGGAATGCAGCATGCCCGAAGGATAGGTAACCGGTCAGACCGAACAGGATATTAAAGCCAATAGCAAAAATGCCGTAAATAGCAAACCGCTGTAGCAGATCGGGATAACTGGCACCAATCGGAGACAACCAGATTGGCATGGTAAGGACTGCAAGGGTGAAACCACCGATGAGCAGTAAATCATTACGTGGCGTAATTTTTATCATGATTTAGGACTCCATCACGCCTTTTCGGCCCATCAAACCACGGGGACGAACCAGTAGAATGACAACCGCAACAAGGAAAATAATAATCTGGTCAATGCCAGGGAAGATCTCTTTGACTTCATTCATGGATGCAAAGGATTGTAATATCCCGAGTAGGAAACCAGCCAGAACGGCTCCACCAAGGGATCCCATGCCACCGACAACAACAACGACAAATGACAGAACAAGAAAATCCATTCCCATTTGATAATCAGGGGGAACGATTGGTGTATACATAACCCCAGCCAAACCAGAGACGACAGCAGCAAGACCAAAGACGATTGTAAAGCGACGCTCGATATTAATACCGAGAAGACCGACAGTATCTCTATCTGCCATCCCAGCCCTTACAACCATACCAAAGGTCGTGAATTGTAAGAAACAGAACACAGCAGTGATCAATAGAGCTGAAAAACAGAGATAAATCAGGCGCCACCAGGGATAAACAACAGAATCACTAAGCCCCAGTAATGCACCAATGCTCGCAGTCCCCGATAAAATTTCAGGTGCTGGCATAGGAACAGGGTTCGCTCCAAAAGTCGCTTTTACGATTTCACCAAGAACAATCGCCATTCCAAAAGTAACAAGGATCTGTTCGGCGTGGGAACGTTTGTAAAAGAAGCGAATAAGCCCTCTTTCAAGCGCAAGGCCGATAAGAAGCATGACCGGAATTGCCAGAAGGATTGATATCGGCACAGCATAATCAATGATCGTTGCACCAGTTTCACCAAACCATATCTTCAGATAAGGTTCTTCCTTGAAGGCATCAAAAAAGGTGATGCTTTCATCCTTTACCAACTTGGAAATTGTGAGAAGTTTTTTCATGGTTACGGCACAAAACGCACCAAGCATGAACAAAGCTCCGTGGGCAAAATTCACAACCCCGAGTGTTCCGAATATCAGTGTTAATCCGAGGGCAAGGAGGGCATAGGAACCACCCTTGTCGAGCCCGTTGAGGACTTGCAGTACAAATGCATCCATTGTTTTTTTTCGCTGCTGATTAAAGATGTCTCTGCGTGGAAATACTCACGACGCGGGAGATCATTATCTCTTGTCATAACAAGAGTTCAAAACTTTATATTGCTGGTCGCCTCAAAAGACGACCAGCAACCTGTACAAAATCAGACTTAGACTTTGTATGGACCTAGTTCACCACCAAAGATCGATGCATCATACTCGACCTGAGAACGAGGCACTTCCTGAACGATTTCAAGAAGATCGAACTGAGTTGATGGATTGGCATTACCACGCACAACCAGCACATCTTTAAAGCACTGGTGATCATCTGCGCGATATTCTGTTGGACCATTACCCATACCATCAAATTTAAAGCCTTCAAGGGCTTTAATAACTTCTGGTGGATAGAAGGTGCCAGCCATTTCACAAGCATTTGCATAAAGCAGTGTCTGTACATAACAAGTATGCGCAGCCTGTGATGGTGGGAAACCGTACTCTTGACCAAAGGCCTTAACAAAAGCCTGTGACCCAGAATCAGTAAGCGCCCAGTTCCAGTTGGTGGAACCGAGAATACCCTTGATGTTGTCACCAGCACCTTGAGCCATCAAACGAGAGAACAACGGAACGATGATTTCAAAGTTCTTGCCGTTAACCTGTTTATCGCGAAGACCAAACTGGATAGCCTGAGTTAGAGAGTTGACCATATCCTTACCATAGTGGTTAAGGATCAGGACATCAGCACCAGAGTTAAGGACTGGTGTAATAAAGGATGAGAAATCACCCGCACCAACAGGTGTGCGAACAGCGTTTACTGTTTCCCAACCAAGTCCTTCTGTCGTGTCTTTCATGGACTCTTCTTGAGTCCAACCCCAAGTGTAATCAGCAGTCAAGTGATATGCGCGACGCTGTTTACCGTATTCTTTTTCAAGAACAGGACCCAAAGCACGACCAGACATATAAGCGTTGAACATATGGCGGAAGCCATAACGACGCTTGTCTTTACCTGTTGTATCATTGGAGTGCGTAAGGCCGGCCATAAACACGATGCCCATATCCTGAGCAAGTGATTGACAGGCAATAGCAACACCAGAAGAAGAACCACCAGAGAACATGGTGACGCCTTCTTTTTCGATCATACGCTTGGCAGAAGCACGCGCTGCATCTGATTTTGTCTGTGTATCACCGGTTACGAACTCAACTTTTTTACCAAGAATACCATTCCCTTTAAGAGAACTTGGTTTCATGGTGTTGAGCATGCCGCCATCGCCGCCACCATTAAGGTGTTTTACAGCAAGTTGAAAAGCGCGAAGTTCATCAGCACCTTCATCAGCATAGGCACCCGTTTGTGGTACGTTAAAACCGAGTTTTACAAATGAATTTGAGCTCGGATCATTACGGAAATCAGCAGCATATGCGCCTTTTACGAAAGAATAAGGCGAACCGCCGCTAAACATAGCAGCGCCTGCACCAGCCGCTGCTGCACCAGTAAGCAGTTTACGACGAGATAGTTTGAATTTGTTAGTGGAATTATCGGTCATGATGGTAATCGTCTCCCAAGAAGATTCTCATACTGTTCAATTTTGTGCTGGATCGCACTTGTAGGCGTTTATTATTATTTGCCCTTGTGCCTGAAATATCCCCTTCTTTGCTTGTACAGGCAACAAAGCTTTGGATTGAGAATAAATTTATGTAAATATATTTACTTATTTTTAATTGCATTTGTTAAGATGTAAATGCATGAAAAACACTTGGAATACATCTATCTTTTTCCAAAAATTATAAAATAACATAAAATTCTATAAAAATTAGGGTTCAGTTTATTGTCTCAACAAATATTAAAAGCGTTGAAATACGCCGAATTTTACCAGAGAAAGCCCTTTGTCGAGAGAACAACAAAAGCTCATAGGTGGAAACTTCCCCTACGTGCCAGGACTTCATTCTCAGAAATTCATTATAATTTTTGTTGTTGTCTTCTTAGTTGGCTAAAGTATTTTTTACCAAGATTCTAATTCCTCATTTACAGGTTATTCCATGAGTAAAAACATCCCGCCTGAAACCAATAATGGTATCGATCGGCTAATACAATTGATGGCTGACCTCAGGGACCCAGACGGGGGATGCCCCTGGGATATTGAGCAAACTTTTCAGACAATCGCTCCCTACACGATTGAAGAAGCCTATGAAGTTGCGGATGCGATAGAAAAGAATGACCACGGCTCTTTAAAGGACGAGTTGGGTGACCTCTTATTACAAGTCGTTTATCACGCGCGTATTGCCGAAGATAACAAGCTTTTTAACTTTGAAGATATTGCGCAGGCGATTACCGATAAAATGGTTAGCCGCCACCCCCACGTATATGGAGATGTTTCTCACAAAAACGTAGAAGAGCAAGCTCTGGCTTGGGAAGAACTAAAGGCAAAAGAAAGAGTAGAAAAACAAGGCCGGGAGGAAGAAAGCATCCTCGATGGCATTACCGTTGGTCTTCCTGCTGCAACGCGCGCTGTAAAATTGCAAAAAAGAGCAGCTCGCGTCGGTTTTGACTGGCCGGACTTAAATCCCGTGATCGAAAAAATACACGAAGAGATTGAGGAGCTTAAAGAGGTACTCGATCATACAAGGTCAATTGATATGGATCGCGCCGAAGACGAATTAGGCGATGTTCTTTTCTCTGTTGTTAACCTTGCCAGACATCTTGATTTAGATCCTGAACAAGCTCTGAGAAGGACCAATCAAAAGTTCGAGAAACGTTTTCGTGGTGTTGAAATCGCTTTAAAAGATAAAGGGTTGAGCCCCGAAGAATCATCGCTAGAAGAGATGGAAGACCTCTGGAACTCTCAAAAATAAGAAATCTTCCACAAATACTTAAAAGCAATTGGTTGGTGTCTTTTTATTCAAGCAACACAAACCACATCAGAACGGGAAGGGTCGCGATAGATATCGTTGTTGATATTACAACAAGGCTTGCGACCTCTTCTGGCTGTCGCTCATAGAGTTGGGCCAGAAGATAACAGAAAACAGCAACAGGCAGGGCACATTGTAAAATCACGACACCTCTTGCAACCCCTTCGAGATCAAATCCCCAAGCGATGAAAACACCCACCCCGAAACCAATTGCCAGTCTAAATATTGCCAGCCAGATACTCCGGCTAATATTAACAACCTTTAGGCTGGCCAGTGATACGCCAAGCGTAATCAACATAAGCGGAATTGTAAGGTCACCAATCAATTTCGTCGTGTTAAGTATCCACTCTGGCACATAGAGATCACCAACAAGTACGATCGTGGCGATAATTGTTGCCGGAATAATAGGCATCGAGATCAGGGACTTTGGAGAAAATTGCCCGGAAACAAAAGCAACACCAATTGTTAACTGAATAACGACGTATACAGCAAAAAAACCGATTGCGAGAGCAAGCCCCTCTTCACCAAAAGCCAAAAGACAAAGCGGTAAACCAATATTCCCCACATTTGGCCAGGTCAGTGATTGGAGGAAAGTTCGTTGCGATAATCCAAAAATCCACAAAGTAATAGCACCAATGACGGCCAATACAACGTTTGCAGCAACCGCTGCTCCCCCTATCACAAATAGGGCCTCCATCGATAGATCAACCGTAGACAGTGTATAAAAAACAAGGGCGGGTGTACTAAAATAAGTAACAAGAAAGGTTACCATTGGCGTATCAAATTTACGCCCGGCTTTCGCCCAGGCAAAACCGATTGCAATGCAAATAAGTACAGGAGCAATAATTCCCAGAATTTCAGCGATCATAATTTTCTACGGAGTTTTTTGTTTGAAAGGGACCAGCAGAATTTCAATATTCTGCTGCCCTGTCAAAGAAAAGCCGTTTTTATTTACAGCCTTTGTTCGCATCCATAGTGATTGTTGAAAAACTTAATCAAACTTTTCTTTAGAATCTGGTGGCACTTCTACTCTGCAGGTCATTCCATAATCTCTGTTTACCTCGGCAACTCTCAACCTGTAATCATTAAAAACACCTTCTCGGCCCTTGGCCTGTGTCATTCGATGAGCTTCCTGGTTTCGCCAGTTTTTCACCGCCTCTTCATCACGCCAAAAAGACAGGGAAAGTAGTTTCCCCTCCTCTGACAAACTTTGAAATCGTTCAATGGAGATAAATCCATCCATCTGGAAGAGATCACTTCGCAATCTGGATGCCAAATCCAGATAATTATCCCTTTGGCCTTCCGCAGGCCAGACCTCAAAAATCACACCAATCATGGTATTATCAATCCGTTGGGCACCAACGTACTGTGCGAACCCGATGAACGTTTCAGAAAGATCCTGTCTTCTTTACGGATGGATTGCTCTTTCTGTGCAAATTCATAATTTTCGCGCCCAAGCGGATGCTTCATTAAACGAGATCGATAAGCCTCGTATTCAGCAAGATTCTCAATGTTATACAGACCAAACGCCGTCGTCGTAGATCCTTCATGAGGCGAATAATAACCAATTAAGTCAGCCCCGCATTGGGGAATAGCTTGTCCCCAGTTTCGGGCATATTGCTCAAAGAGTTCTTTTTTGTAGGGATCAATCTCGTATCGAATAAAACATGTAATCATTTTAAAACCTTTCACATAGCTGAAAGGTTTTATAACAATTGATAGACAGAAAGTGCTTCGTTAAAGGACGAAGTATTCATGTATTTATTTACTGTAAAAAGCTGGATTCACTATACTCTGCAAAGATATCAGGTATTTCATTTTCTGTGATTTTTGCGAGTTCATCCCAAATGCGTTCAGACAAGTCCCTTTGGCCCTAATAGTATTTTTCCCGATGATCAAATAGTATGGCATCGTAGAAAGCGCAGTTGAAACTCTTTCTATTTTACACTTCTTTTGTACAAATTATATCGCGGAAGTTCTAATTTTCATTAAAAAGCAAAATCAGGGAAACAGGGCCGCGTAAATTTGATCCCATAAGTCCTTGTTTGGCGCGAGTAACAAGCCCTTTTGATCATAAGAATTAAATCCATACTCTTGTTGATCTAGACAAGCGCCATACCCCCCTGCTTCTCTATGTATAAGAACTCCCGGCAAGTGATCCCAGGGCATTAATCTTGTGTAGAGTGAAAATTGCGTTTTTGATGTCGCAAGCCTTTCGTAGTCTGCGCCTGCACAACGTAATGTCTTAACTACATTCAATCTGGATCTGTTCTTTTCGATCCATTGCGCCACATCCGGGTCCCGGTCTTTCGAACTATGTAAAGTCCCTATGCAATCAGTAGCGTTATAACTACCAGGTATAGATACTTTTAATCGGGTAGCATCGAGGAAAGCACCTTCACCCTGCCGTGCCTGAAGGGTCGATTTAGTGATTGGATCATATATCCAACCAGCAATCGTTTCTCCCTTATAAATCAAAGCGAGCATACACTTAAAGGTATCGATCCCCTTAGCAAAATTATTAGTGCCATCGATTGGGTCAATAACCCAGGTCATTTGGTCCAGATTAATACTGCGCAGGAGATCAGGCTCCAGAGCAACTTTTTCTTCCCCAATCACATTACTGCCCGGGAAAAGATCTTTGATCCGTCGGGATAGCAGCTTTTCGGTTTCTATATCAGCAATTGTGACCGTTTCACCTCCCGTTTTTTGAGAGATATCGCCTGCTTTCAAATTCCTGAACCGAGGGACAATTTCGAGATCTGAAACCTCTTCGAGTAACCCTTTTACTTTATCGAGTTTAGAAAACATAAGCCCTTTCGGCACCATGACATACGGTACGGTGTAAAAATAAATTGGTGTTTACTGATATTCGTTCGAAGCGAGTGTGCCCAAAGTGAATGCGCCTAGAGTGAATATTGGGCAAGAACATCTGTTATGCGCGCAATATGAGGGGCTTTTTCATCATCGGTTAAAAAAGAGCCTTCAATAGAGTTTTGACACAGCTTAGCAATCTCTTCTTTAGATAAGCTTAAGGCCTCAACAACAGATAGAAAGTTTGCCGTCATATAGCCGCCGAAATAGGCAGGATCATCTGAATTCACCGTAACCTTAAGCCCTGCGGCCATCATCTGCTTCAGGGGATGCTCTTTCATATCACTCACACCACAGAGCTTGAGATTTGAAAGCGGGCAAACCGTCAAGGCTATGCCTGAGTTTGCCAATTGTTTGGTTAGATCCGTATCCTCAATTGTTCGGTTACCGTGATCCAGACGATCAATTTTCAATAACTCTATTGCTTCACGAACATACTCTGCTGGTCCCTCTTCACCCGCATGTGCAACCAACTTGAGCCCCATTTTTCCTGCGGCCTCAAAAACCCTTTGAAACTTTGATGGTGGGTGTCCCAGCTCACTGGAATCCAACCCCACACCAACAATCCGCCCATCAAACCAGGGTTCGGCTTCTTTCAGTGTTGCAAAGGCTTCTTCTTCGCTGAGATGGCGAAGAAATGACATTATCAATTCGGCACTCACCCCGAGTTGTTCCTGCCCGTCGTCAAGTGCGCGTAAAATCCCATTGGTCGCATCGGCAAAGCTGACCCCCCGGCTGGTATGTCCTTGCGGATCGTAAAAGACCTCGACATGGACAACACCTTCGCTGGCGACTTTTTCAAGATATGCCATGGTAAGCGCATAAAAATCTTCTTCAGTCTGCAGAACATTCATGCCCTGATAGTAAATATCGAGGAAATCCTGAAGATTTGAAAAGTCATAGGCTTTGCGAATTTCATCAACGGTCTTGTAAGGCAATTCGATATTGTTTTTGGTTGCCAACGCCATCATCAATTCTGGCTCAAGCGATCCCTCAAGGTGGAGGTGAAGTTCTGCTTTTGGCAGCGCGTTGATAAAATTTTCAAGATCACTCATATAACTTGTCCAAAATAAATTTATGTCTCAGGGCTGATGCTATCTTTTTCTAACGGGAAAGAAAACAGAGCTAAGCTGGTTATATTTATTTGATATATTTATTTGAGGTTAAAATCTTTCTGTAAGTCACTGAAACAACATAAATATAACTATCCTAATCACATTTTCAAACTTCATGAGTTTGGATGTAATTGCAGCCTGTCGAAATCCCTCAAAATCACCTTCCAGGTTCAGGTGAAGGTTGGTGATTTACGAGATCACGGTGTAAGGCTATTAGATAACCTGTTGGAAGATATAAATGTTGTTATCAACGCCAAAGTCATCGGCTTGCAACGTCCCAAAAACACTCTGGGGACAATAGACGCAAAAAGGGGAGCCAAATCGGCTCCCCTTCTCTTTAGCAAAACGGTGTTTGGCTGGCTTAGAAGCCCATGCCGCCCATGCCGCCCATGCCGCCGCCCATGCCGCCCATGTCAGGCATAGCACCACCAGCAGCTTTATCTTCTGGCGCATCAGTAACCATTGCTTCGGTTGTGATCATCAGGCCAGAAACGGAACCCGCATCCTGAAGAGCTGTACGAACAACTTTAACTGGATCGATAATACCAGCAGAGATCAGATCTTTGTACTCACCTTTTTGAGCATCAAAACCGTAACCAGCTTCGTTCTTATCGGTGATACGACCAACAACGATAGAACCTTCGAAACCGGCGTTTTCAGAGATCTGACGAATTGGAGCTTCAAGAGCACGACGAACAACGTTGATACCAACTTTCTGATCGTTGTTTTCGCCTTCGAGACCAGCAAGAGAAGCAACAGCGGCAAGAAGAGCAACGCCACCACCAGCAACAATGCCTTCTTCAACAGCAGCACGTGTTGAGTTCATGGCATCTTCAACGCGATCTTTGCGCTCTTTAACTTCAACTTCTGTAGCACCACCAACGCGGAGAACAGCAACACCACCAGCAAGTTTAGCAAGACGCTCTTGCAATTTCTCACGGTCATAGTCGGAAGAAGTATCATCAGCCTGGGCACGGATCTGAGTGCAACGGCCTTCGATCTGTTCACGATCACCAGCACCGTCAACAACAACAGTTTCTTCTTTGGTGATGGTTACACGCTTTGCAGTACCAAGCATGTCCAGAGTAACGTTTTCCAGTTTGATACCAAGATCTTCTGAAACAACAGTACCACCAGTAAGAACAGCGATATCTTCGAGCATTGCTTTACGACGATCACCGAAACCAGGAGCTTTAACAGCGGCGATTTTCAGACCACCACGAAGTTTGTTCACAACAAGAGTTGCAAGCGCTTCGCCTTCAACGTCTTCAGCAATGATCAGCAGCGGACGACCGGACTGAACAGCAGCTTCGAGAAGAGGAAGCATTGGCTGAAGGTTCGTTAGTTTTGCTTCGTGAAGCAGAATGTATGGTGCTTCAAGATCAGCAATCATTTTCTCTGCATTTGTTACGAAGTATGGAGAAAGGTATCCACGGTCGAACTGCATGCCTTCAACAACGTCGAGTTCAGTTGCCAAAGATTTTGCTTCTTCAACAGTGATAACGCCTTCTTTACCAACGCGTTCCATTGCTTCAGCAATCATGTTGCCGATTTCAGCTTCGCCGTTAGCAGAAATTGTACCAACCTGAGCAACTTCTTCAGTCGTTGAGATCTGTTTGGCAGCGCCTTTGAGGGCTTCAACAGCTGTAGAAACAGCAAGATCCATACCGCGCTTAACGTCCATCGGGTTCATGCCAGCGGCAACAGCTTTTGCGCCTTCACGAACGAGAGCCTGTGTCAGAACAGTCGCAGTTGTTGTTCCGTCACCAGCAACATCGTTGGTTTTGGAAGCAACTTCACGAACCATCTGTGCGCCCATGTTTTCAAACTTGTCAGCAAGTTCGATTTCTTTGGCAACAGATACACCATCTTTAGTGATACGTGGAGCACCGAAAGATTTGTCGAGAACAACGTTACGGCCTTTAGGACCAAGTGTAACTTTTACAGCGTTAGCCAGGATATCAACGCCGCGAAGCATTTTGTCGCGTGCGTCAGTACCAAATTTTACATCTTTAGCAGACATGATCTTTTATTTCCTTAAATTCAGGGACCAGTTTGGCTGAAGCCAAATCTTATTGAAGAATGCCCATAATGTCGGACTCACGCATGATGAGCAGTGTTTTGCCATCAAGCTTGACTTCTGTGCCGGACCACTTGCCATAAAGAACGGTGTCGCCTTCTTTAACATCAAGAGCAACAACTTTACCGTCATCACCACGAGCGCCACTGCCAACAGCAGTAACTTTGCCCTGCATAGGTTTTTCTTTAGCAGTATCGGGAATGATAATTCCGCCAGAAGTTTTTTCTTCTTGGTCTAGTGGCTCGATTACGACCCGGTCGTGAAGAGGCTTAAAGCTCATAGATCAACTCCGTTAGAGTAAGCTTATTTAAAAAAAATTCGGGCACATGCAGCAGGAGTTTTTATTATTATTAGCACTCCCACTAAACGAGTGCTAAAAGCCATATAGAATGCAGGTAGGGTGATGTCAACCAATCGAGCAAAAAATAACTTCAATTAAACTAATTAATTACGAACAAGAAGGATGCTAATCACCAACAGGAAGGATACCAAATTTACTCTCAAATTTGTCAGCATCAGCCTGTGCTATAGAAAGAGTAATCCATACTCCCTCTTCGTGATGCTTTTGCTCCAGGACATTACCATGATCATGTAACCACGATAGCGCAGCCCCATTACTATAGGACACATCAAATTCATACACGAGGTTTTGAGCGTCGAGTAATTGCTCTACCATCGTTAAGAACGCATCACAGCCTTCACCCGTAATTGCGGAACAAAGGAGGGTTGTTTCGTTATGTTCAGACTGTATCGCCAAAGAAGTCTTTATCTCATCAGATAACAGATCAGATTTGTTCCAGACTTCGATCATGTTGTCTTGAATATCTTGATCAAGGTCCAGATCTTTAAGCACTGACTTCACATCATCTTTTTGTGCATCAGTATCTTCATGAGATACATCACGGACATGTACAAGAATGTTTGCTTCGCGAACCTCTTCCAAAGTCGCCCGAAAAGAAGCAATTAAGTCAGTTGGCAATTCAGATATAAAGCCAACCGTGTCTGACAGGATAATTTCACGCCCAGAGGGGAGCGTAACCCTCCGCATTGTCGGATCCAAGGTTGCGAAAAGAAGATTTTCGGCAAAAACATCAGATTGGGTCAAACGGTTAAAGAGCGTGGATTTCCCGGCGTTGGTATATCCGACAAGTGACACAATTGGAAAAGGTACTTTACGACGCGCAGATCTGTGAAGTTCGCGCGTTTTTTTAACCAATTCCAGATCGCTTTTCAGGCGAACAATTCTTTCGTCGATCAATCGTCTATCGATTTCGATCTGACGTTCGCCCGGACCGCCCATAAAACCAGCCCCACCCCGTTGCCTCTCAAGGTGGGTCCAAGACCTCACAAGTCGAGACCTCTGGTAACTAAGTTGAGCGAGATCAACCTGTAACTTGCCCTCTTTGGTACGTGCGCGTTCGCCAAAAATCTCAAGAATCAAACCGGTTCTATCAATAACCTTGGCTTCCCACCCATTTTCCAGGTTCCGCTGCTGTACGGGTGTTAAGGCAGTATCAACAATGACCACTTCAATGTCATTTTCATGTATATACTCATGAAATTTATCAATGATACCCGAACCAAAGAGCGTCGCAGGTTTTGGGCGTGCGACTGTGACGATATCGTGCAGAACGATATCCAGATCAATTGCAAGGGCAAGGCCGTAGGCCTCTTCCAAACGCGCTTCAGCGGTTCGTGAAGATTTTGAGAACTTTTTTAATTCTGGATGAAGGACAATGGCGCGAACCTTTTTATTACGATCCGCGCCACCGTCATTTTGCTGAGAGCCCATATATATTCAACCAAGCCCCAGAGGGGTTAAGATGCTGCCCCACCTTCTTCGTCCTTACCAGGATCAAAGAGCTGTACAGGTGTTGCCGGCATAATTGTAGAAATAGCGTGTTTGTATACGAGTTGTGCATGTGCATCACGACGTAGCAACACTGAGAAATTGTCAAACCAGGATATAATACCTTGTAATTTGACACCGTTTACCAAAAAGACCGTTACCGGGACTTTATTTTTGCGAATCGTATTCAGGAATACGTCCTGTACGTTCTGTGATTTTTCCGCGGCCATCGCGTGTAATCCCCTTTTGTTTTTATTGCGTGTTTTTATGGGTTGGTATTATTAGCTTTTGGGGTTGTGCCCGAAAAAGCGGACAAGGGAGATTCTTTATCACTCTGCTGGGGAAATACAACCCCTCATCGACGATCAATAAAGAAAACTCTTCATAACTTAGGACAAAGAGCGAATTATATCTTTGCAAGACGTAAAATGCTGAGCCGGTTCACACCCTTTGAATTCACCATCGGCAGGTACCGTTGGTCGAATGAGAACAGGATAACACCGAGAGTTATGAGCACATTGGAGATCTATATCCGTATCGCCAACAAACCACACTCTTTCATCAGCAGGAATATTACTTCCATCAAGAGCAAGGTCAACAACCATGGGATCAGGCTTATCCTGATCGGCATCACTGGCGCCTATCAATTGGGTAAAGTATCTATTCCAACCCAGATGTTCAGCCTCTTTCCTCAAGATATATCCTTGTTTATTACTCACAATAGCAAGATATACGCCCCGTTCCTTTAAATGTTCAAGAAGCTCTTGGGCATGGGGTAAAGGCGTTAGGACATCAAGATGATTAGCCTCATAAGTGTCGTAGAAGATTTTTGTGGCCACCTCAGCATCATCACCAAAGATTGCAGGAAAGCTATCCCTTGCCGAAGCCCGAACACGGTCCTTTGCTTCCTCGAGAGTCCAGGGTGTTTTCCCCATTTCCATAAAAGTCACAGACAATGCGTGGTGAATAGTTACCCAACTATCAATTAAGGTATTATCCCAATCAAAAATGACGGCTTTTGGGAAAGACAGGCTCATCTAACACACTTTTCTTTTTAAGCTTTTGAAAAACAGAATTCTTATCCAACTAATTTACATAAATACCTAGAAGAACTCTAGCTTTACTGCGAAGAGTTTTTCTATTTTTTTGACGGCTTCTGCTGCAGAGAAAATCACAACCAGATCATGCGCTCTGACAATGGTACTTCCTCGTGGAATAATAACTTCACCTTCGCGTACGATAGCACCAACGATGACGCCAGGCGGAAGCTTTGCCTCTCTGATCGGAACACCAACCAGGCTTGAGGTCTCCAGAGCTTCAGCTTCAATGACTTCGCCCAGTCCATCTGCAATCGTGTGTACAGATCGAATACGCCCTCGACGCACATGCTGAAGGATGTTGGATACGGTGATCGATCTCGGGTTTACGACAGTATCAATTCCGAGCGTGCTGATAAGAGGCGTATACGAGGTCGTGTTGATTAGAGTAACGGCTCTTTTACAACCGTGTCTTTTGGCAAGCAATGAAGTCAGAATGTTAACTTCATCATCGTTGGTTACCGCAACGATTGTTTCAGTTGTCGAAATGTTAACTTCATTAAGAATATCAGCATCAAGTGAATCGCCATGAATAACGACCGTTTTCTTGAGGGATCGAGCAACAAATTCTGCACGTTTTTTATTGAGTTCAATCAACTTCAACTTAACTTGGGGATGTTTTTCCTCAACGGCTTTAGCAAGATACAAACCGATATTACCGCCACCAATGATAACAACCCTGCGCGCCTCAAGCTCTGAATGCCCGAAAGCATCCATGGTGCGATTGAGATGTTCCTGATCCAAGACCAAGTACACATCATCACCGGGGCGAAGTTCATCATCCGGTGTGGGAACAAATCCTTTTCCCTGACGGAAAATTCCTACCACAACAACGTTCAAGGTTGGGAATAGTTCTGTGAGCTGCCGTAAAGGCGTATGAATAATCGGTGTATCTTCATTGCAATGAACACCGATCAGGCTAACTTTACCATCTGCCAATGGATATACATCAAATGCACCCGGAATTTGAAGGCGACGCTCAATCGCATCTGCAACCTCGATTTCCGGAGAAATAATCACATCGATCGGCATGTGATCCCTGGTGAACAGGTCAGACCACATTGGATCGAGATAGCTCTGTTCCCGGATACGTGCAATCTTGGTCGGCACATCAAACAATGAGTGACAAATCTGGCAGGCAACCATGTTGACTTCGTCAGCGTGTGTCACCGCGATAATCATATC
>MAAC01019345.1_pt1 | contig 20691 bp, 21 predicted proteins | sample 1115981 | NCBI WGS metagenome assembly MAAC01 (sample SAMN04961126, study PRJNA320927) | seawater metagenome | isolation source: sample BD02T64 sea water enriched with oil for 64 days | place: USA:Gulf of Mexico | collected 2013-07-27
GGCGGCATCAACTGCCCGCCAGTCGAGGCAACCGCCTCAATCGCGCCCGCTTGGTGTGCGGCGTAGCCTTCTCTTTTCATAACCGGGATGGTCACAACGCCGGTGACCGCCACATTGCCCGCAGCCGATCCGGAAACCATACCGATCAAAGCTGAAAACATCACCGCCGATTTGGCACTTGCAGCACGCATGCCGCGGGTCAGACGCACCGAGACCTGAAAGAAAAAATCGCCAGCGCCAAGGCCGGACAACAGGGCGCCAAAGATTGTAAATACAATAATATAGGTGGCAGCCACTCCTACAGGGATTCCGTAAATCCCCTGCGTGTCGGTGGTCAGAAACAACACGATGCGCTCAAAGCTGTAACCGCGACCATACAAAACGCCGGGCAAATATGGGCTAATGAACGGATAGCTAAAAAAAGCTAGGGTGATCAAAGCAAGTATCAGCCCAACACCGCGTCGCGCCGCCTCAAAGACCACAGCCACCAATACAGCACCTGCATAAAAGTCACCTATTTCGGTCAGCCCACCACTAAAAGCGATGGCCTTCCACCGTGTCAGCATCCACCAACTTGCCGAAACCGTCGCCACGATCAGCCCAAGGCTAATCGCCAGATTGAGCGGGCTTCCGTCCAGTTTCGGGGTCATCGGCTTGAGAATGAACAGGATTGAAAAAGCCAACATTACATGGATCAGCCGCATCGGCATCGTAGAGACCGAGATCAGCCCCGACACGATGAGCAAATGATATACGCCAAGCCCAAAGCCTGCCAGAAATAGAAAATTATCGTTGCGTAAGAAGCGCATTCGTTGAAGTACCGTCTATGAAGTTGGAATCTGCTGGCCCGTCATTCAAAACACCGAGCCAGCAAGTTTGGCGTTACTTACCGAAGTAACGTGCAGCACCTTCGTGCAGTGGAATGGCGAGGTTAAGCGTCATTGCCAGGTCCATCTGACGGGCATTAGCATTTTCGGACTTCAACTCGTCGAGATGGTCAAAGATTGCCGCTGTAATTCTTTCAGCTGTATCTGCGTCCATGGAACTAGGAACAACCAACATGTTGTTGACCCCCATCAACTGCCCTGCATCAGGCGTTCCATAGACATCTGCAGGCACATCAACCGCTGCAAAGGCACTGTTCTTGGCCAAAGCCTGCTCCAGCATCCCGTCCGAGAACGAGATGAACTTGAGTGCATTACCAGCCGAGGCTTGCATGACAGCGCCAGCAGGATATCCAGACAACGCAAAGGCTGCGTCCACATTTCGGTCGGTCAGCTGACTGAAACCATCCGAGTAAGACAAGAAGCTGGGCGTAAAATCGTCAAGCGTCATGTCATGCAACGGCAGTAGGAAATTCAGGAACCCCAAGGTACCTCCCCCTGCAGGTCCAATCGCCACACGTTTGCCCTTAAGATCCTCAAACGTCTCGATGTCAGAATCACCCATCACAATCATGTGCAACACACTTGGGTGCAGTGCAGCAATCGCGCTTAGCCCAATGGCACCTGATTTATATGGGCCTTTTCCTTTAATGGCCAAGACCGCCAAGTTGTTGTTGGTGATCGCAATCTCAACTTCGTTTGTCCCGATCAGTCGAGGGTTCTGCACCGAACCGCCAGTGACGATTGGCACCATAGAGATACCGTCGCCTGCATATTTGTTGACAAGGTTGGAAATGCTTTGACCCATCGGATAAAAGGCGCCCCCAACACTTGCTGTCCCCATACGAAGCTCTTCCGCCTGGGCAGCCCCGCCAAAAATCACAACAGTCGCCGCCGCTACTTTTAGAAATTTGAACATTTTTTAGTCCTCCCTTGTGATTTAGAATAAACGACAAAACGCTCTTGTAAATATTTTATCGATTTTTTGTTGATATCAGTCGAAAAATACGCGAAAACTACAGCTAGAGTGAATAAGTTGAAAACCGGAGAGTGACCTGATGCGCGAGAACCATTTCGAAGACGGAAAGTATTGGGTCAGCCCATATAATTTTATACCAGAGGTCCGTAAAAACCTGTTGCTGCCCCCCAAAGTACAAATACACGATGCAACCCTGCGCGACGGCGAACAAACCCCAGGTGTCGTATTTTCGATTGATGACAAGATCCGCATTGCGACAAAAATGGACGAAGTCGGGATTGAGCGGATCGAAGCAGGTATGCCTGCCGTTTCGCCACAGGATGCTGAAGCGATCAAGGAGATCTCCAAGCTTGGATTGAAGTCCAAGATCTTCACCTTTGCGCGGGCCATGAAAAAAGACATCGACATGGCGCTTGAATGTGGTGCCGACGGGGTCATCATTGAAGTGCCCATCGGTTATCCAAAACTGGTGACACAGTTTGGCTGGACCTGGGAAGACGTCTTTAAGAAAAGCCGAGACGTGATTAATTATGCCAACGAGCAGGGTCTTTATACCGTGTTCTTCCCATATGACACGACCCGCGCCCGCGCCGATGACCTATCCAATCTGTGCAAAGCCGTGATGAACGAATCCCCACCTGATTCCATCGGTATTGTTGATACAATGGGCTGCGCGACCCCCGAAGCGATCAAATATATGGTGCGTTGGGTCAAAGAAATGACCGGCCTGCCGATCGAGATTCACACCCACAATGACTTTGGCATGGGTATTGCAACCGAGCTTGCGGCGGTGACCGCGGGCGCTGAAGTTGTGCACAGCTGTGCCAACGGTCTGGGCGAACGCACAGGCAACGCGGCCCTCGAAGAGCTCGTGCTCGGGCTTGACCTTCTGTACGGATACGACACCGGCTACAAACTGGACAAATTGCCCGAACTTGGCGATCTTCTGGCTGAGCTTTCCAACATCCCAATTGCCCGCAACAAACCTATTTTGGGCTCTGGAAACTTTATCCGCGAATCTGGCATTGGCATCCAATATGTGATGCACGACCCCCTCGTCATGTTTGGCACCCACCCGTCCCTAACGGGTCGTGCGGGCGAAGTTGTGTTGGGCAAAAAGAGCGGCAAAGCCTCGATCACATACAAGTTGGAACAGCTTGGACTTGGCGAAGTATCCGACGATCAATCCGCCGAAATTTTGCACAACGTAAAACAAAAAGGCATCAAGAAACGCGACATTTTGGACGATGCTGAATTCATTGAGATAGTCAAAGCCGTCCGCGCGGCTTGATCAGCCAGAATGCCCAATCTGTGTTGCGCAGGACAGGCGCTTTAAACTCAAGCCCGGATCCAATGACGTGATTTGGATCCGGTTCCCCCATTAATCCTGTTCCTGCTTTAGCCGGTGCGACCCTGGGCAATCGTGAGAGTGACGCCGGCTTTACACAGGACTAAAAAATTACGCTTCAGTCTGCCATGTTTTGTTGAAATTCCCGTAAAAGTCGATATTTTGATGCTATGAAAACAGAAGAAGTTCCCACTAATATTGACACTTCCCGGCCAGACAGTTCTGCGACCCATCGGGCCTATATAGAATTGCGCCGGATGATTTTGATCGGCAAGTATATGCCTGGCGAAAAGCTCAAGATTGAGGCTCTGCGAAAGGCGCTCAACACTGGGGCCTCGCCGATCCGCGAGGCTCTCAGCCTTTTGACATCGGACCAGTTGGTCGAACGTCTGGACCAACGCGGGTTCAGGGCTGCCGAAGCCGGGCGTGAGAATTTCGAAGAAATACTAAAACTTCGCTGTACTCTAGAGGATATGGCACTGCGTGAAAGCATCGCCAATGCCACCGAAAGTTGGGAAGAAAATATTGTGCTCTGCCACCATCGCATGGTGCGCAGTCCTCGCGACGACATCGAAGCATTTGAAGAGCGGCATAAGTCGTTTCATATGGCGCTTCTTGCTGGCTGCAACTCACCAATAATGCTGCGTTATTGTAGCCAGCTCTATGATCTCAATGTTCGCTATCGGTATTTGGCGCTGCGATCTAAAAACTACCTGAAACGCGATATTCCAAAAGAGCATCTGGATATATTGGATGCGGCGATTGCCCGAAATCCCGATCTTGTGTCCGAACGGCTGCTCAGTCACTATCGCCAAACCGGTGCATTTTTGACCGGATTACTAGCCGGAACTCTTTAAAATAGACTCTGGTTCGACGTGTTACACCGAGACCCTCCGAGAAGGCGGCATTGTGCCTTTCCTAGCGGTGCCGCACCCGTCAACGCCGCCCGGCGATGCCTGTTTGCTTTGGGGGGTGGGTTTGTTCCTAAGCGGCTAAACCTCTTTGGACTCGCCCAAGAAGGCATCGATAATGTGAGCCAGATGCCTCGCTACAATCAATGAGTATTACACTTTCTGAATGACCTGACTGTAACCCATTTCTGCAATCCCAAACCGGAGAAAAGCGATGATTTCACGACGTAAGTTCTTACAAACAACGGCGGCAGCTGCGGGGACGATTGCCGTACTGCCACATGGCAGCGCCGCCGATGGCCATGCAATGCATTTTGCCAATGGTGCGATCAACGTGATCCCGGTTGCTCATGCCTCTCTTGTTATCGAAACCCCGATGGGGGTGTTATATGCAGACCCGGTGGGCGACCCAGCTCTATACTCTGGTTTGCCGCCTGCCGATCTGGTGTTGATCACCCATCACCACGGCGATCATTTCAATAATGAAACACTGGCCTCGGTGATGGGCAAAAATACAACTTTGATCTCAAACAAAGGCGCGCAGGAAAAAATGAGCGCTGATTTGGCAGCGCGGGCACAGGTTATCGGCAACACTGAAACAACCAGTTTTGGTGACGTCGGGATCGAGGCGATTGCCGCCTATAACTCTACCGAAGACCGGATGAAGTTCCACCCCCAGGGACGCGACAACGGCTATGTTCTGAATATCGGCGATACCCGAGTCTACCTGTCTGGCGATACCGAAGATGTACCCGAAATGCGGGCGCTAAAGGATATAGATGTCGCCCTATTGTGCATGAATTTGCCCTTCACAATGGACATCAAAGCAGCCGCTAGCGCCGTGGCCGAGTTTAAACCTTCTGTGGTCATCCCTTACCACTATCGCGGCAAGGACGGTGGCACCCAGGACCCCATTGCCTTTGCCGCCATGCTTGACGGCGCGATCAAGGTCGAGCAAGGCAATTGGTACGGTAAAGGCAAAGGTATGATCTAAGGGGGTCATCAAGACAGCGCGACGATGGCACCCCACCGTGACCTGTAGGGTGCCATTGGTAGATTGGCGATTTGGCAACAGATCCGGATGGTGGATCAGGTTTACAGGCCTGCCGTTCTGGCCCGCAGTTGGACAAGTGCCAGCACTGTATCTAGGGTCGGCGTCGGGGTCTCTGTCAGCCGACCCAATTCTTTGACCGATCCCACCAAGGCATCAATCTCCATCGGCCTGCCGCTATCAAGGTTTTGCAGCATCGAGGTGCGATGCGCCCCCACCGCCGCGCCACCATCCAGTCGCCTGTCCACATCAATTGGAAATTTCACGCCCAGTTTTTCAGCAATGGTTTGCGCTTCAATCATCATCGCCCGCACTACAGAGCGGGTTGCCGGTTCTGAGCACAAAACATCCAGTGTTGCATGAGTGAGAACTGAGATAGGGTTATACGACAGGTTGCCCCACAGTTTGGCCCAAATTTCATCGCGCAGTTTGGGGCGCACAGGCGCCTTGAGACCCGCAGTTTTGAACACATTTGACAACGCCAACTGTATCAACGCCCATGTGAACCAAGCGTCAGTCGCCCAGTGATTTTTTGATGGCAGCCAAAAGATCAGCGCGCATAACTGGCTTCATCAGGCGAATATCTTCTGGTCGCATTCCGTTGCCCTGAACCGTTGTCTCGCTCGCATACCCGGACATGAAGACAACCGGCAGATCCGGCGCCTGCTCGCGAATAACCCGGCTTAAGGCAGGACCCTGAAGACTTCCCGGCATCATGATGTCGGTTAAAAGCAGATCGAAAGACGAATTTCCCTCAAACAGTTTGAGGGCTTCATCGCCAGACCTGGCCGTCGTCACATCGTACCCCGCCTTTTCAAGGGTTGCGGCCAGGAGGGGAAGAATATGCCTGTCATCCTCGGCGACGAGGATCTGCTGGCCGTGTCCGAGAGGGCTGTCTGTCCGGGTTGGCTTGGCCACCGTGGTCTCCACCTCATCGGTGAACGCTTTGAAATAGAGTTTAAAGGTCGTACCAACGTCAGGTTCCGAGGTGACATGTACGGTGCCGCCAGACTGCTGCATAAAGCCGAGGATCATCGATAGACCAAGGCCCGTTCCATCGCCGGGCGCCTTGGTTGTGAAGAACGGTTCAAAAATGTGTTCCAATGTCTCATTTGCGATGCCGTGCCCTGTATCTCTGACCGCCAACATGACATATCGGCCGGGCTCTAACTTCTCCTGACGCGCATCAAGATAGGCCTCGTCGATACGCACATTCATGGTTTCGATTTTCAGCTCTCCCCCCTCAGGCATGGCATCGCGCGCATTTACGATCAGGTTCAATAGTGCACTTTCAGTGGAGCTGATATCTGCCTTGACTGGCCATAAACCGGCCAACAGGGACGTATTGACCTCGATACTGGACGGCAGGGTACGTCCAGCCCAGTTGCGGGTCTCGTCAACTAACGTGTTGAGGTCGATAACACAGGGCTCGAGAGCCGCGCGGCGCGCGAAGGCCAACATGCTGCGTGTCAAATCAGCCCCGCGCCGGGTGGCGTTCAGACCGGCATCAATCAGGGACAACTGCTCTAGGTCCGTCTCGTCGTCGCGCAACAATTCCAGGCTTCCCATGATTGCAGCTAACAGATTGTTGAAATCATGCGCCATGCCGCCGGTCAACCGCCCGATGCTTTCGAGTTTCTGGGCTCGGTCAGCTATTATGCGTTGTGAATCGAGTTGCTGCTGCGTCCTGACTTCAGCGGTAACATCCATGATATAGCCAACGGTAAGAATGCTCCCATCTTTTTGTCTGTAGGCGCTGGTGTTGGTTTTCAACCATTTACGTTCCCCCAAGCGCGTGGTGATTTGGTAGCGGCGCGAATAAGGCTCAAGGTTTTCGGCGGCATTGGTCAAGAGCCGTCCTAGCTCAATCCGGTCATCTGAATCTAGTGTGGCCTCCAGAATGCCTTTGGTGGCGTAGATCTCCTCCGGCGTATAGCCCCAAATGTCCACAGATTGAGCGCTCACGTAGATGATATTTGCACCTTCAGAATTCGTGATCCTTCGACTGAGAACCGCCCCCGGCAAACTGGTGATAATGCGCCCCAAACGGACCTCAGCAACGGCGCGCTGTTGCTCGGCCTGACGCCGTTTGGTGATATCACGCGACACAAAAATCGTATCATCACTCCCCTCAACAGGGCAAAAACGTGATTCACGATCTCGTCGTTTACCTTCAAGAACTACGTGGTATTCCCAAGTCACTGCCTCACGAGTGTCCAAGTGCTTTTTCATGTTTTCTTGGTATATTTCATGGACTCCAGGAGGCATGAGGTCGAGCATCTTGCACCCAATATGGGCAACGGGATCAACGGTTAGGCTGGGTTTAAGACCGATAGAGTATTCTAAAACAGTTCCATGTCTGTCGAGGCGAAAATAATTGTCCGGCAAGACCGCCAGCAGCTCTGCCATCTGGTTGGCCCGCCTGTTTCTATCGGCGTTCTCTTTCATCCTCACACCTCCTGTAATTGCCATCGGGCAACCTATCAGTTCGGCTAAAATTCAAACTTCACCGTCATTTCCACCGCAGTCTACCTACTATTCATAAATGGAAGTCCTTCCTTGATATGTTGCTCACGGCTTACCTACGTCAAGTATCGTCGCTCATTTACCTGTGGCACAGGCAATTGTTACGTCAGCCTAACGAAGTTTATGGATTCAGTTTCCGGTTTTGCCGCAGTTGCTCCCTTTTCGGAACCAGCGGTGCGGTTGGCCGATGGATGACCTACCGGTAAATAGTTGCCATTCGTTACGCCCTCCACAATTGTCGGCTCTGGGCCGAGACTGTGTTGAAACGCAATTGATTGCGTGCTTTGTGTCTCTGCTTTTCCGTCTTTGACGTTTTTCTATTCCAAGAGCGCCATTTGTCCCCTGTGGAGTTCTATTTGATCGACTTGGGGCTTTGATAGCTAGTTCTGCCCGACAATTAGCGGTGTTCGGTTCATTTATGGCTTCAACGCGGCCATCAAGGGGACAATTTGATGATATTGAGGACCCGTTTGAATTTATAGCCCAGGACATGGAGGCCCATCTCTGCGTCGACCTTTTCTCGTGTTCGGGTCAGGAAATGAGTGTTGCCAATCCAAGCCTTCAGTGTTCCGAAGGGATGTTCAACGGTTGATCTGCGGATCCGTATGGCGTCGGGTTTTTGGTCAAACCTGAGCTCAATATTATCCAGGATATCTTCTTGTTTCCAACGTCGGATGCAGCGCAGTTTCTCTGCCGTGCAGTGCGGCTTAAGGTGGCAGCTGGAACAGGCTGACAGGTGCCGGTATAAGTTGGTCACTACGGGGATCTGACCGGTGGGCTGCCGCGGCCAGTGAACCGATGAAAACGCCCCCATGAAGGTGGCAACGACCCGTTTTCTTGTTCCCGGGCCGCTGACATGGAGTGCCGCGACGTGTCTTTGCACTGCAACGTTTACCCGGCCAGTTTGGCACGTAATGCCAAGCCACACTGCCTGCCGGTTGTTTCAGTTTCATTGTGCTTGGCTCCTTCGACCATACAGCGTTATGACATATCATATCTCAATCTACTCCAAGGCCGGAGTACTAGGTCCGTGGGCCGCTGATACGGACCTACATTGGAACACCATTGGACCCAAAAACTCTGACGTCGGACAGTAAGCACGCATTCTTCGGATGCGATCACGTCTGATCTCAGCTGCAAACATCGGTCCAAATCGATTCCACCAGAACCGAACCATTTCATGGCTAATCTCGATGCTGCGTTCATGCAGCAGGTCTTCGACATAGGGAAGAGATGACGAAAATCAAACAGGCATCATCACCGTGAGGCAAATGATCTCTGGGCTGCTTCTGAAGTAGCGAAATGGGAAACGTTTTATCATCCAGTAAGGCTACGAAGCCACCTTGCCACGGTTCAAGCGGGTTTCGTCTGACGCGTTGGTAATTGTTGGCGCTATTTCTCAGTTATCCACTGGGTAGGTCAGTCGATACGCTGAACCCAAGCGAGCGCGGACAAATGCGTCCACAACCACATTTCTCCATGATTTGTCACTCAGTCATCGCAGAAGATCGGCGTGCTCGGACCAGCATGAACACGATGGCTACAATTGCACCTAATGTGAGGGCCAATGAAACAGGGCGTTGCAAAAATATCATGAGATCTCCGTGCGATATGATCAAAGAACGCCGGAGATTTTGCTCAGATAGCGTCCCAAGAACCACTCCTAGCAGTAGCGGCGACAAGGGAATACGCACTTTTTCAAACAAGAAGCCGATGCATCCGAATATCAGAGCCACATACATGTCGAACAGGCTATAGCGCACCGAATACGAACCTATCATACATAGAAATAAGATCACCGGGATCATGATGCGTTGGTCAATTTGGATCAAACGCGCAAACAGGCCTGTCAGGCTTAACCCAACCACCAGCAACACGACCTGCGCCAGGATCACGCCAGCAAACAAAGCGTAAATAAGGTCCAGATTTGAGGTGAAGAAAACTGGGCCGGGCTCAAATCCGTGGATTGTTAGTGCACCGAGAAGCACTGCCGTCACAGCATCGCCGGGAACGCCAAGAGAAAGCATCGGGATTAACGCCCCCGCCGTCGCTGCGTTGTTGGCCGATTCTGGGGCCACAATGCCTTTCGGATTGCCGGTGCCGAGATCCGAGTTAACACCTTCGCTGCGTTTTAACTCGGAATAGGCCGCAAAGGCCGCAATATCGCAGCCCGCGCCGGGGACTGCGCCGACGAAGACACCAATCAATGCAGATTTGACAGCTGTCCAGCGGGTCAGAACCAGATCAGCGAGAGTTGGCAGATAGCGTTCGCCGCTCTTTCTTTTGGGGAAAACAAGTAGTTTTTCGGCCCGTAGCAACACCTGCGTGACGCCAAAAAGCCCAACTAGAATCGGGATCAGCTCCACGCCGCCCAGAAGGTTTCTTATTCCGAATGTGTAGCGGGCCGAGCCTGCAATAGGATCAAAACCAATCGTGGTGATCCACATCCCTATAGAGGCGGCCAAAACGCCCCGTACAAGACTATCGCCAGACACGGCCACAATCATCGCCAGCCCGAACAGGGTCAGAGCAAAAAACTCGGGCGGTCCAAAGGCAAGCCCAAGCTTGGCCAGTTGCGGCGCCAGCATTGTCATAACAAGCGCCCCGACGGTTCCCCCAACAAAGGAGGCAACGGTCGCCAGCCCAATCGCGCGCCCAGCTTCGCCTTTTTCAGACATCGGAAACCCGTCGATCATCGTCGCTGCCGCCGCCGGAGTTCCGGGTGTGCGCAACAAGATCGCTGACAGGGACCCACCGTAAATGCCGCCGCAGAACACCCCGACCAGCATCAAGATACCCTGAAGCGGTTCATGCCCAAACGTGAAAGGCAGAAGAAGGGCACAGCCAGTGGTCGCCGTAAGACCCGGCAAAGCGCCTACAAACACGCCTGCGATAACCCCAAGAACAATAAAGAGAAGTGTTATCGGGTCGCTCACAACCGTGAACATGCCCTGAACGATGTTCAGCGATTCCATTATAGGTGATCCTTAGAGAAAGACGTCGAACACACCAGCTGGCGGTGGTGCAAAAGCGAGACGAGATAGCAAAATCCAGGCGGTGGCACTTAGCCCGCAGGCAATCAGCACAATGGCAGCAGGGTTTCGAAGTCCAAAAACCCACATGGTTGCGCCAATCCACAAAGGCGCGATCAGAGGATAGCCAACGGACGGCATCAAAAGCAGAAAGGCCAGCGTTAGGCCAACAACAACAAAGGGTTTCAGTGTCACGTCGACTTCGGAACCGCCTGTTTGCGGTTGAAATAGTGCAATAGTGGCCATGGCGAACACAGTTCCTGACGCCAATCTGGGAAAGACATGGCCGCCACTGGGCGTGCCGTCGCTGAAATCTCCGGCCATGTGAAACACCGAGGCGGCAAGGAGAATGAGAATGATCTGCACAGTCTTTTCAAGCAAGGCCCCCACAACGGGAGCCTCGCCTTTATGATCGTCGGAACGGATCAATTGCCAATGCCAAGGTCAGTAATTGCAGTGGCCAGACTCGTTTCCATATTCGCAAGGAAATCTTCGAAATCTGCCGGGCCCTTATAAACTAAGGGCAGGCCACGTTCCTTAGCAAGCGCCTGGAAACCAGCCGAGTCAAAGCAGGATTTGAAGCCCTGCACGATCTGGTCACGAACTTCGGGTTTCATACCCTTTGGGGCTGCCAGACCACGCCAATCGTAGATCGGGGCTGGGATCGCATACCCCGCCTCGGACACGGTTGGGATATCAGGAAACGCATCCGCCCGCTCGAGGGCATTGACAGCAAGAACACGCACTTCTCCGGCCTCCAGAAGTTGCTTCATTTCGTCGATGCCTGTGGCGGCTACGGCGACGTGGTTGCCCAACAACGCCGTGCGGACATTTGCCGATCCGTCAAACGGTACATAGTTAAATTCGGCGTCATGTTCCGTGGCCAAAGCCGCGGCGGACAAATGCCAGGCCCCACCTGTTCCTGAATGACCGACGGTGACCACACCCGGGTTCTCTTTGCTGTAGGCCATCAGGTCATCCAGCGTTTGCCACTCGGAATTTGCTGCGACCGAGATTGCCCCAGGGCTCTGGTTGATCAATTGGATCAGATCATAATCACGATAGCTTAGATCTGTCTGACCCAGGGGGCCATATGACGACAGGTTGAATGTGATCAATCCAACTGTGTAGCCGTCATTGCGCGCTGTAGAGGTCGCACCCATGCCCACGGCACCAACCGCACCTGTTTTGTTCACAACGTTGATATTTGCACCAAAACAGTTTTTGGCCTCAGCGACCAGGCTTCGGGCAATTGTGTCGGTACCGCCGCCAGCGGACCACGGAACAATCATCGTGATATCTTTTGCCGGATAGTCAGCCGCCATCGCGGTGGCCGCGACAAAAGACATGGATGCTCCTGCAATCAAAGCTCTGTAAGTAATCATAGTTTCTCTCCCTAAGTAGTTGACAATAATGAAATAAGCTTCTTACCTTCGGTACTTGAAACAGTTTATCGGAGACCAAAATGCTGATACGTATGGCGATTTTTCGCGGCAAATTACCTGCCGAAAATGGAACCGCTTTTGTTGAACATCTCGACACCAAAATGCTGCCTCTCATTCGGGACTTCCCTTGTATTTCATCCGTTGCTGCGCTGATCCCGACCAGCAGTGACCCGACACTTGCGGATGTGCAGCTCATCCTCGATATGCGGTACGAGGATGAGACCGCGATGAATGCCGCCCTGGCATCCCCTCAGCGCGCCCAAAACGGCGAAGAGACAAAATCGCTTCTCGCTCTGATGTCCGATCCAACGGTCGAGCACATTGTTCTGAGCGACTGAGATATGAGACTTACTCGGGCTGCTTCAGTGGCTCGAAGAATGCTGCCGGAGTAAGAATTGAATTTTTCTGAGAAACCAGATTTCCTGCCTCGGCACTCTTTTTCAGAAATACATGCCATTCTGGATCAGCGGCCATTGAGGCCCGTTTGGCGGCGCGATCAGCGGCGTCTTTGAACGCCCAGATATGAATGTAAGAGTTCACGTCGCCTGTTTCCGTGGCACCATAAACCACCGGATAGCCAAGATGCCTTGACTGGGTGTGCCAGCCGAACTCTTCGTAGAGCTTCATGTGTTTCTTTATTGTGCCTGGACGACACGTATAGGTGCGGTGATCGTAGATCATCTTGTCTTTTTCTCCTGTGAAAATGTGTCTCTGGTTTCAGAGATGAGAACAGCTAGTGTGTGAGCCGCCATAATTGCCCCAGAGATTGGAATTGCGGCATAAAACAACCGTTCGGGGATTTGCAGAATGGGTGTCATCGCGTTGGCTTTGTTGAACAAAACCCACCCATAAAATGTCATCACGGCCAGGAACCCGAGGCACAGGATTGCGATCACAGAGCGCAACAGCCATTGGGCTTTGGCGTTCCCTAACGACCGTTCTAACCAATCCACTTGGAAGTGGTCACGTTTCAGCCATAGCGACGCCGCGCCAAAGAACACCATATAAGCAAAACAGCCTCGCACGATCTCGTCAAACCAGGCGAAGCCTGCCAATTGAAAAGTCCTTGCCGTGACGTTGATCAAAATCAAAAAGAACAACACGACTAGAGAGAGGGTGGCGACTGCCCGCAGCAGCAACGCGGTATGATCTTCGAGCTTCTGCATCATTGCGCTCCCAATACAAAGGTCGGCAGCCAGGTCGAGATAGCTGGAATGGCAACCACTGCCAGCAACACAAGGACGATGCCGCCAAGATATGGCACCAACGCTTTGGAAAGCCGACCAACTGAGAGATCTGCAATAGAGCTGACGGCGAACAGCACCATGCCAACGGGCGGCGTCAAAAGCCCAACCATCGAACACATGATCATGATCACGCCAAACTGAATTGGGTCCACGCCGATTTCGATGATGACCGGTAGAAATAGTGGAACCGTAAGAACAATCACGGCGATTCCCTCAAGGAACATGCCAAGGACAAGCAAGATCGCGACGATGATAGCGAGAATTACAGCGGGGTTTTCTGAAAATCCAAGCATGGCCTCTACAAGTTGGTTTGGAATACGCTGCTGGATCAGCAGCCATCCAAAAAATCCGGCGGCGGCGATCACAAACATCACGCGAATGGTATGGACCAGGCTATCCCAGACGATGCCGGGTAGATCACGTGGCTTGACCTCGCGGTAAACCACCATCGAAAGGATCAACGCATAGGCTGTGGCGACAACGCCTGCCTCTGTTGGGGTGAAAATGCCACCAAATATGCCCGCAATGATGATGACTGGCGTCATCAAGGACAGAAGACTATCCAGACCGCTTACGAATATCTCGCGCCAGTCGATGCGATCTCGGCGCGGCATCTTGTGAAGGCGGGCCACGATATACACGGCGATCATCAGCGCCAGAGCCATCAGAACGCCTGGAACAACACCCGCAAGAAACAGCTTTGCAACCGATACACCTGTGATCGAAGAATAAAGAACAAACGGGATCGAGGGCGGGAAAACCGGCCCGATCGTGGATGAGGCGGCAGTAATCGCAGCCGAGAAATCTCGGTCATAGCCGCGCTCGTTCATGGCCTTGAGTTCGACCTGCCCAAGACCGGCGGCGTCCGCGACGGCCGAACCTGACATTCCTGAGAAAAAGAGAGAGGCAAGAACATTTACTTGCCCGAGTCCACCCCGGATATGGCCAACGCAGGCGTCAGAAAATCGGAAAATACGCTGTGTAATCCCACCTGAATTCATCAGGTTGCCCGCGAGAATGAAGAAGGGAATAGCCAGGAGCGTGAAACCGGTCGTGGCGGAAAACATTCGCTGTGGCAACATCGTCAGGATGTAGTAGTCGCCTTGCAGAACATAAAAACCGACCGCGGTAATGCCTAGAGCGAAGGCAATAGGAACGCCAATCACGATCAGCAGGACAAGCGCGCCCAGTATCAAGAAAGTTGTCATTGTTCTTCCGAATTTTGGAGGTGCTGCGGCTCATGCCGCATTTGGGTGCTATTGCGCCGCCGGGCAGCACAATAGCAGTATTGATGGAAAATTAGTCGAGCAGGGACAGGAATTTATCCATGTTTTCCTGGCCACTGTAGTCGGCAACTTTCGCACGTGCGTCACCCATCTTGGCAGCGAACGGTGCAAGATCAGGCCTAGTTACCTTCATACCGCGTTCGATCAGACCAGCGACTTCCGCTTCTTCCTGCGCTTGAACAGCGGTACGCATCGCGTTGCCTGCCTTGGCGCTCTCTTCGCGAATGATACGCTGCTGGTTCGGCGACAGCTTGTCCCAGCTGTCTTTGTTCACAACATGGATCATTGCGTTGTAAACGTGACGGGTCAGCGCCATGTGTTCCTGAAAATCATTCAGGTTGTAGTGATAAATCACACCGATCGGGTTCTCTTGACCTTGCACCACCCCTTGGTTCAGCGCATTTGGCAGCTCAGGGAACGCGATTTGAGTTGTTGAGGCACCCAAACCTTCCATGGCTGCAACGATCTGCAATTCAGGCGGAGTACGCAGTTTCAGGCCTACGACATCGTCAGGAGTATTGATGGGGTGTAGCGAGTTGGTGATATTGCGGAACCCGTATTCCCAATGCGACAGCATCACGAGGCCTTGAGCTTCAAGCTTGGGCGCAACCCAGTCAGAAAACTCACCATCCAGAACTTCATGAGCATGGTCATAGCTAGAAAACGCGAACGGAGTCATTGCTGTGCCCAAGGCGCGGTCGTACTTGTCCAGGCCGCCATGGGTCGGCAGGTTCATGTCGATTGCGCCAAGGATCGTTTGCTCCAGTTGCTCGGGCGGGGAGCCCAGCTGGTTGGCAGGATACAGCTCCACCGTCACTTCGCCGTTGGTGCGCGCGGTCACATTCTCTGCAAACTGAACAGAAGCAGCGTGACCCGGATGCGTTTCAGCCGCAAAATGCGCCAGACGAAGCGTCACCTCCCCCGCATTTGCCGCCGTGATGCTTGCAGCCAGTGCCAGCCCGGTAATTAGTGATTTTTGCAACATGTTGTTCCTCCCTTAAGTTGCGTTCTTTGGATTAGGTCTCGTCGTCATCCAGACTTGCGACCACTCCGGTCAGCTCCTCATAAGCCTTGATGACAGCTGTACAGCCTTCGTCGCCGTGCCCCATGATCGAGGCCAGCGCGTAGGTTTGATGTACCGAATCCGCCATGAAACCGGGCAAGCCGGCGTCCGACAGCAATTCGGTGTAATAGCGCAGGTCCTTTTGGGCGTTTGACAGGGACATATGGGGCGTGAAATCCCGGCGTAGTGTCTTTTCGCCGTACAAATCCATCATGCCGGATTTACCGCCAGCCGCCGAGATGATGCCGATGACTTTCGACATATCCAACCCTTCGCGGGCGGCCAAAGCAAACCCTTCACAGAAGGAGGCGACATTGGCGAAGGCGATGAAATTGTGGATCAGCTTGAGCCGAACTGCGTGCCCCGCCGGTCCGACGTGGAAAATGTTTTCGGCATAGAACTCGAAGGTCGGGCGCAGCTCCTCCAACAGGTCTTCGTCACCACCAAAAAGAATGTTCACTTCACCACGGTCCGCATGGATCGGCGTGCGTGTCATGGGCGCTTCGCAATACCGCAGCCCGCGTGCCTCGCATTCTGCACGCATCTTTTCAACATGCGCCACAGACACTGTGGTGTGGTCTAGAAAGACCGAACCTGTCTTCATGCAGTCAAGAACACCGCCCTGCCCCAAAGCCATGTTCCGCACGGCTTCGGCGGTGGTTATGCAAACCGCGAACACATCACAGTCGGCCGCCATTGCAACTGGGGTCACACCACGTTTGGCACCAAAGCCTTCAGCCTCGACAATCTTGTCTTCGTCTAGATCCAGCGCCGTCACGTCTCCGCCCTTCAGCGCAATGTTCTTAACAACACCCCGGCCCATGCCGCCCAGTCCCACAAATGCGATCTTCTTAGTCATCCGATTCCTCCAGTTGCATCGACCATACCGTAAAACAGTTGTCTGACAACCTGTTTTGTGCGTATTTGACATTGTGAACATTGGCCACGCGCCCTAGGATCACCAGAATCAAGACAGATGCGGCGCTTGGAGGCGAAATGGCAAAAACGAATTTATTCGACAAAATCGAACGGCCACGCCGTCTACCGGATGAGATTGCTCAGACGATTATGTCGGCCATTACCAGCGGCGATCTGCCCGCCGGGGAGAAGCTACCCAGCGAGACCGAAATGTCGGCCAAATTTGGCGTCGCCCGAACGGTTGTACGCGAGGCAATTTCTCTGCTAAAATTTGACGGCGTAGTCGAAGCCAAACGCGGGGTGGGCGCATTTGTTGCTGAACGCACAGTACGAACATCATTTCGCATCAGTCCCGCCTGCTTTGAGAAAAGGCGCGAGATCGTAAAGCTGTTGCAGCTAAGGACCTTTGTGCAATCGGGTGCAGCGGCACTGGCTGCCGAACTGCGAAGCGATGACCAGATGGAAGTGATTGCGTCGGCCTTCCAAAAAATGCTCGCGGCAAACGAAACCGGCCCCGAGACCGCGCTGGAACTGCGTGTGGATGGCGAATTACGGCTTTACCGATTAATCGCCGAGGCGTCGAACAACGAATATTTCTGCGACGTGATCAACATGATCGAAACCAACATTCAAACGCATTTACGCTCAGCGTTTCTAAAAAACGCAGCAACCTGCGAATTTGAATCCGCAGTCATCAACGAACACAAAGCGATCATTTCTGCAATTCGCGATAAAGATCCCGAAAGGGCCCGTACCGCGACACGCGTCCGGTTTGAGAATGCAGCAACCAGCTTGGCAAATCGCAAAGATTTCGCCTGAAATCGCACACATGAGGTACGAACGTGGGTCAATTTAAACACGGCGGCAAGGTGCTTGTGGAAGCTCTTGAAAAACAAGGTATTAAAAGGGTTTTCAGCGTACCCGGTGAAAGTTTTCTGGCCGCGCTGGATGGTCTATATGACTCTGGAATTGAAAACATCGTGACCCGCCATGAAGGTGGCGCAGCCATGATGGCCGAAGCCCATGGCAAATTGACTGGTACGCCCGGCATTGCGTTTGTCACGCGGGGGCCTGGGGCAACCAATGCATCGGCTGGGGTGCATGTCGCGTTTCAAGACTCAACGCCGATGATCCTATTTGTGGGCCAGGTGGCCAGCGACCAGCGAGACCGAGAGGCGTTTCAGGAAGTGGATTACCGCGCCATGTTCGGGCCTTTGGCCAAATGGGTGGCTGAGATTGACCGTGTGGATCGCCTTCCCGAATATATTGCGCGCGCCTTTCAGATTGCTCAATCGGGGCGTCCGGGACCGGTGGTGCTGTCTCTTCCCGAAGACATGTTGTCCGCCAGTTGCGACGCCACAACTGTTCCTGCAGCGGTTCTACCGTCAGGCCATGCCTCGGAGGCTGATGTGACGTCCGTTCTGGCCCACCTGCAAAAGGCAGAACGCCCATTGGTGATTGTGGGCGGCAGCAACTGGTCAGCGTCGGCAGCCAAGGCAATGGCAGACGTCGCGGAGACACTGGATTTACCTGTCGGTGCCTCTTTCCGGTGTCAGGATTTTCTTGACAATCGTCACCCGAATTATGTTGGCGATATCGGCATCGGCATCAACCCAAAACTGGCACAACGTGTACGCGACGCCGACTATATTTTCAGCATCGGTGCCCGTCTGGGAGAGATGACAACCAGTGGTTACACGTTGCTACAATCACCGGTCCCAGAGCAAAAATTGGTCCACGTCCATGCTGATCCAAACGAATTGGGTCGGGTCTATCACCCGACTTGTGCCGTTACTGCCGATGCAGGGCTTTTGATTGAACAGATAGCTCAGCGCCTGAGAACAACGCCACCGCCCCTCCGCCGAGCATGGACCAAAGACGCCCGTCAAGATTACGAAACTTGGCAACGCCCTGTGGAAACTCCGGGCGGATTGAAGATGGAAAACGTGATCATGCATCTCAATAAAGTGCTTCCAGACAATGCCATTCTGACCAACGGTGCGGGGAATTACGCAGCGTGGCTGCATCGTTATTATCGGTATCGCGATTACAAAACCCAACTGGCCCCGACCAGTGGCTCGATGGGTTACGGATTGCCGGCGGCCGTTGCCGCAAAAATCGAGCGGCCTGACCAAGAGGTGATTTGCCTGGCAGGTGATGGCTGCTTCCAGATGACAATGCAGGAATTCGGCGTCGCCTGTGAACAGGGTGCCAACCTGATTGTTCTGATCTCGAACAACGGCATGTATGGCACCATCCGTCTGCACCAGCAGAAAAAATTCCCAAAACGCCCAAGTGGAACCAATCTCATTAATCCCAGTTTCGCCGCTTTTGCACGCTGCTACGGTGCTTTCGGGGCCGTGGTTGAAACGGATGCAGATTTCATTGACGCCTTCGCCCAGGCGCGTGCGTCAGGCAGACCTGCCATCATCGAAATGCGCATCGATCCAAACGCTCTTGGCCCAATGGCGCAGTTGGAACAGCTGAACGTGTGAAGCCAGAACTCGCCCCCCCCCTAAAACCAGAATTTTCGCAAATGTTGTCTAACCAATTCGAACTGGTCTCAGTTTATCGCTAATATCAGGAACCTACGCTAAACAAAGTTGACGCCGTTCGGAGAGAGCGTCGGTGCGGTTGAGCCTGAAATTTTCGTGTGAATGTAGGTGGCGTTCCTGGTCGAAGTGGTTACAGACCGACGAATGGACTGAGACGAATTTCTGTAAACTTCGCATACGACGAAAGTCCAGCATTGCCAGTTCTGGTCGTCGAAACGGAAGGTGGGAATTGTCATCGCGGCTAGGCAGCTGCCCCCAATAATGGCGCCCTACCGTTCTGGGTACGCGAAGAAGATTCCAACGGAAGGCTGGAGTAAGCCGCCCGTGTCCATGGTCTGCCACAGTCCCGCCAATGACAGTTGAGCATGTTCAGGGTGATCGCGCAATTTTGTCAGCAGATTGGTATATGCCACACTGATGTTTATGAAGCAGGATGATGTGAAGATCACCGGCACGCCAAAAACTTACCAACACGGCTCAGATGCGGGCACTACGACGACCAAGCACTTTTGTGGCACATGTGGAATACCACTGTTCACGCAGAATTCAGCTCGCGCAGGTATGCTCGGCTTGCGCGCCGGTCTCATTACCGAACATGAAGAACTTGCCCCGAAGGTGATTATCTATGCGTCGAGTAAGATGAAGGCGACCGTCCTCCAAGACGGCCTCCCGGCCTTCGAGAAAATGCAGGGTTAAGCCTATCCTGCCTCCAGAGGCAATTTGAGCTCTGGAAGTTCCTTAATTGGACTGCACAACCGCTGGACCGAACTGAAAGCTGTTGGCCGCGGCGGACAATGCTGCAGCAACATCTATTGGGTTAAACGGCATCTCCGCGTCCTTGTTTGCTGCTATTCGGCAGAATTTCTTCTCCAAACTAACGCAACGGCCCTGAACATACGCATTTCATGAGCATCCATTTCAACACTGCCCGGCTCTGCTTGCTACAAAATCGTTTGAAACCACCGGGACACATGCTGGTCCCATTGCTCGTCATGGTGCATGAGTTTTGAAAAGTATTGCCATCTCAGAGTCGCTTGAAGGCCGTGCAAAACATTAATGACACGTCAGGTCAATCAACTGAAACACTTCAACAGTATGTTTTTAATTGATTATTAATAGGCCTACCTAAATTCAATTCGAATTTTATCACCGCAAGGCAAGCACCATTACGTCGCCAAACAGGTCAAGTTATCGTCACTCAAAAAAATTTCCGCGTGAGAGGGTGACGGGTCAAGCGCGAATGAAGGCTCCGGACTTTTGACCCTCCCCCCCTCAATGCTACCGGCTCAGACCTTGTTCCGCTGCTCCTACCTATCTGTCGTTGCGTCTGCTCAATGGTGAGACCCTGAGCAAAGAGCATAGAACGACAGTCCCCAGCCATTGGCTGAAGCTGTCTCTATGCTCTGGGCGATATTGATCTGCTCAACGGAGCCGACCCTTCGCTTT
>MAAC01006606.1_pt1 | contig 20683 bp, 6 predicted proteins | sample 1115981 | NCBI WGS metagenome assembly MAAC01 (sample SAMN04961126, study PRJNA320927) | seawater metagenome | isolation source: sample BD02T64 sea water enriched with oil for 64 days | place: USA:Gulf of Mexico | collected 2013-07-27
CCAAAAGCCACTCTTTCTGAACGGTAGCTTTGTTTGCAGAAACTGTTTTATAACTCAATGTATCCACGTTGAACTAATTTAAATTACTGTATTAAACACTTTTCTTGCTAAATTCAAGTCTGCAAATTTAAGAAAAAATACCGCAACAATAAACAGATAGTCAATTTTTTACGCAATCACACCTATCTTTCCTTTATCCTGATAGTTAGATGCTTGTATTTACAGTCTTTCGAAGAGATATTTTTTTTTCAATTGACATTTCACAGATAAAAAACGTCTTACGCAGAAAAATCCATTACTAAAATTACAATTTAATAAGATGAATACTATCCATATCCAATCTTATTTTCAGAAAATCAACCAAATCTTTATTCGCCACTTCTTCCATTTCTAGCGTCAACATACTATCTCTTTCAATAACGAAGGTCGGTATGGTATCAATTTGATTTCCAAGCTGTGCAACAAACATGGTCCCAAAAGAGAATACGCTGATATCTTTATTTTGTATTCTTACTTCTTTGCTAACCTGCTCGAATGGAATTTGATTATGCTTATATCGAAACAATTCATTTTCCAGCAATTTTATTTTGTCGTCTTTGGATGCTAGGTCATCTAAACTTCTTTGATAAAAATCTTTATACATTTCAGATTTCATATTCAGCATCTTGCCTTCCATTTCAACCAAATCAGATTTTAGATCTATTGCTTGAATAACCTGTAGATCGACCTGTTCCATGGTAGATCCTTTTAAGGCATCCATCCAGCTATCTAAAACCTCTGCAGGAACAGTATTTCCCAACAGCCCCAATTTAATAACTGAGACAGAATCTGTATACACCAACTGCTTACTCCCTACTTCCATTCCAGGATACTTAACAATAGAGGTAATAAAGATATTTGCGTTTCGCTTAAAAGAGGATTCTTTAGCTACGTCAATGAATAGTAAAGCACTTGGGATTACAATCAGGATTGCGAAAACATATATATACGTCTTCACTTTCCGCTCTTTGATAGGGTCAATAAATATCTTTATAGGGAAACGCAACAACCTTACAATTAAAGTTGTAGACAAACATATAAAGAAGGAGTTTAATAGAAATAGGTACAAGGCCCCAAAGAATACAGCCCAATCTCCAATAGCTAAACCATAACCTGAGGCACACAATGGAGGCATCAAAGCAGTGGCAATAGCAACTCCCGGAATTACATTACTTTTTTCGCTTCTACTACCTGCAATAATCCCAGCTAATCCACCAAAAACCGCAACAAAGGCATCCAAAAAAGTAGGCCTAGTTCTAGCCAAGATCTGTGGAGTAGCTTCGTGCAAAGGAATTATTGTAAAGAATATAAAAGAAGTAAGCAACGCGACCACACAAGCCACACCTAAACCCCTTAACGATCGTTTCAACGTCTCCAAGTCATTGGTTCCTATAGCTAGCCCCAAACCTAAAATCGGCCCCATTAGAGGAGATATAAGCATGGCCCCAATAACTACTGCAGCTGAATTTACATATAAACCTATGGAGGCAATAAAGATGGAGCAGATTAAAATCCAGACAGAATATCCCTTAAAGTCAATATCCTTTTTGATTCCTTGGATAGTCCCCTCCATGTCGGTCCCAACATCCAAATTCATGGTCTCCTTTATAAAGGTCCACAAGTTCACAATTAAGGACTGCATCGAAAATTTTATATTACTAGTAGCTTCTTGACGAGCTTCTTCATTGATTTCAACTGGTTGATCGGCTTTTGATTGATCCAAAGATTCCTCTCCAGCTTTATTCAATTCTTCTTGCATCTATTCAATTTTAATTTTCAATCTTAAAAGTAATAAAATATGACAAACTGCACTATTATATAATATAAGCAAAAAAAAGAGGCACTAATTTAGCGCCTCTTTTCTCAATTCTTTTATATCTGTTATCCCTTCTTTCGAAGAGATCATGAGGTAATCATCTGTCTCAACAATCACTAAATCACTAACCCCATTCAATATCACTTTCTTACCACTTGTAAGCACCATATTTCCTTTACTCTCTCTTTCCACTACCAAATCTGGCAAAACAAAGTTTCCAGCTTCGGATTTTGGCGCTCTTTCAAATAAGGCTCCAAAAGAACCTAAGTCATCCCAAGACATGTCTACCGGGATCACCTTAACATTATCTGCATTTTCCAGTATAGCATAATCTACAGATATATCTTCAAATTGTGGATAAAACTCTTCTAAAAAATCAACCTCTTGATCCGTATTCAACAAATCAATATTTGCATCCAATATTGCTGCAACTTCAGGCATGTATAACCTCACAAGCTTAACAAAATGAGCTGCAGACCAAACAAAAATTCCCGAATTCCAAAAATAATTACCCTCTGCTAAAAAAGTCTTAGCTTTCTCCAAGTCTGGTTTTTCAGTGAATCGTAGCACATCACTTATCTTTTCAGCATCCGATGATTTTATATAGCCATATCCCGTATGTGGACTTGTAGGCTCAACACCAAAAGTGACAATAGCATCCTCATTATCTATAAAAGAAAAAGCTTTCTCTACTGCCTTGGTGAATACCTCTTCTTTTAATATTATTTGATCAGATGGACAGATAAGAAGTTTTGCATTCTTATTCATCTTCCACATTTTATAAGAAGCCAATGCCAGCGCTGGAGCAGTATTTCTCATACAGGGCTCCGAAAGAACCTGAGAACTTGTAGTCCCTGGCACTTCTGATAGAATAAGATCCTTATAGCGCTTATTAGTCAAGAATAACGTTTGCTCTCTAGGACATATAGTCGCCAAACGGTCATAGGTCATATTCAAAAATGACTTACCCGTACCAAATGGATCCACAAATTGCTTAGGAAATGCTTCTGTACTCAATGGCCAAAGTCTAGTTCCTACTCCTCCTGCCAAAATTACGCTGTAATTATTCTTCAACACCTAACTGTTTTATTCATTGATATTTGAAACCTCCACACCTACTCCTGGACAGTTACATTTCTTCTTCGCTTTGCATGACGACATCAATAAAACCGAAAATAAACTTATAATAAAAATAGAGGAAAACATCTTTTTGTTCATAACTTTACAAAATTTGATCACAAATATACCTAAAATTAGGTGTACTTTTAATTTGAGCAAGTAAATAAAATCACCCTACTTTATGAATCTTTTTAAAGAAGTCGGTAAATATGTTCTTTTTTTAAAAGAAATATTCCAAAAGACCGAAAAAAGGTCTGTATACTACCAACTGACCATTAAGGAAATTTACAACCTTGGACTCCAATCTCTTCCATTCGTTGCTTTTGTTTCCATTTTTGTTGGCGCTGTAGTAACCTTACAAACGGAAGCAAATACTGGGAATTCTTGGACACCAAGATACATTATTGGATTCGCTACTAGGGATTCAATCGTTCTAGAGTTTTCCCCTACCATCATAAGCTTACTTTTAGCGGGAAAAGTAGGCTCTTATATTGCTTCTGGAATTGGAACAATGCGTGTTACCGAACAAATTGATGCCTTAGAAATTATGGGCGTTAACTCTGCAGGTTTCTTAACATTACCCAAAATGATTGCCTTGGTTTTTTTCAATCCAGTATTGATCATGGTCAGTATTGTAATTGGAATCTATGGTGGCTACCTAGCAGGAACTCTTACAGGAGCATGTACCTCAGAAGAATTCATCATGGGACTACAAGTTGAATTCCCCTTGATGAAAATAATCTACTCCCTTTCCAAAACCATCGTATTTGCATTCTTCATTGCTACAGTTCCAGCATTTTATGGATACTATACTACTGGAGGCGCCTTAGGTATTGGAAAGGCAAGTACAAAGGCAGTAGTATACACCAGTGTCATTATTATTATCCTCAATCTTATCCTAACTGACATCTTACTTAGCTAATTATGATTCGAGTTCACGACATCAACAAGTCCTTTGGAGACAACCACGTTCTCAAAGGAATCAGTGCAGATTTTGAAAAAGGGAAATGTCACCTCGTAATTGGTCGAAGTGGCTCTGGAAAAACTGTATTTATTAAATCGCTATTAGGCCTTCATGAAATTGACCAAGGTGAAATTTTCTATAACGATAGGGAATTCTCCACCATGAAGCCAAAAGGTAGAAAAGAGATCAGAAAAGAAATGGGAATGGTATTTCAAGGTGGAGCACTATTTGACTCTATGACCATTCAGGATAATATATTATTTCCCTTGCAGATGTTTTCTGGATTAAAATACAAACAACAAATAGACCGCGTCAACTTCTGTCTTGGCAGGGTCAACCTTCAAAACGTAAACAAGCTATTCCCATCTGAAATTTCAGGAGGTATGCAAAAAAGGGTTGCCATCGCCAGAGCTATAGCACTAAATCCGAAATACCTTTTCTGCGATGAACCAAACTCTGGTCTTGATCCACAAACTGCGATAGTGATTGATCAGTTGCTAAAGGAAATCACAGAAGAGTTTCAAATGACCACGCTAATCAATACCCACGACATGAATTCTGTTATGGAGATTGGTGATCATATTATATTCATAAAAGAAGGCGCCAAGGTCTGGGAAGGAAACAAAGACAACCTAACCACAACGATGAATAAAGACCTAGAAGAATTTGTTTTTTCTTCTCGCCTATTTCAACAGATTAGAGACCTACAAAAAACGAAATAATCATCTTTATATATACCAAAAATGAGGAATGGATTCAATATCCATTCCTCATTTTTTTTTGAACACTATTCAAATTTATTTTAGAATAGAAATTCGTTTAACAACACGCTCTTTATCTGTAAGTATACTTAAATTATATACTCCGGAAGGCAATGAAGTCAAGTCCAAATCTTGTTCTAAACCTGGATTCTGAATGAAACCTTCATGAACGATCTTACCTAATTGATCGATCACAGAATATCTCATATCATCAACCTCTACAGGGAAGTTAATCTTAATAAATCCATTAGATGGATTAGGACTAACCACAATCTGCTCTAAAGTAATTTCATTTAAGCCTATTGGCCAGCACTCATTCAGATCAATAGTATACACTTTTACAGTAACACCATCTTGCGCCGTCACCTCTATTATATAGTCTTCATACGGACTTTGAGGAACAGATAAATACTGCCAAGTAGCGTTGGTATCTGCCAAGGTAAATGTCAATCCAGCAATTTCTACCTGCGCATCACCTACACAATTAGTATAGAATAATGAATCAGGGTGGAAATTTGGAGCCAAAGAACCCGTATCACTTTCAAGAGATGCTAAATCTGCATTTGACAATGGAGCAGCATAAGACCAATTTATAAAATACACCTTAGTCGTGACTCCATCTTCAGCTGTTACAGTCACTGTTGTAGTTCCTGGTACAGATGAAGCACCTATAACAACCACAGACGCATCTGGATCTTCAGCTAATCCAACTACCGTTGGGATAAGTGAATTGAAAGGTAACTCTACACTATACACGGTTATACTTGCATCAAATCCTATTACAGTACCTCCATTTATCGTAAGGTCTAATAAATTAGCATTACTACTTGGAGCGAGTGTAATATTGATAGTATATACCAGCATTGTAAATCCATCCTCAGCTGTAACAGTTACTGTAGCAATTCCTGGAAGAACACCTGGAGCATTTATTATTGCAGAAGCATTCCCATCACTCGTAGCATAACCCACCAATGGGACTATAGTGACTGTATCTGCCAATTCTACCGTATAGTTCAGGGTATCTGGATCGAAACCAGGAACTGTAACCCCATCTAACGTTAAATCTGACAATAATGCATCTGTTGACAATACCGATTGTATATAATTCACACAATAGGTAAGCGTCGTAGTACCATCCTGAGCTGTAACTTCAATATTTGCAGTACCTGGAATATTTGTATTCGTGATTAAGACAGTTGCATTGGGATCAGTTGCCGTAGCCGAAATGGAAGGCAAGAAGGTAGACCCCGCAGGGAAAGTCACATCATAACATAAGGTATCTGGATCGAATCCCGCTACAGAAACATTACTTACTACAATATCAGATAGTGTAGCATCCGTTGCCGGCGGCATTTCGGTCATGTTTATGCTATAAACAGTTACAAAATTAGTATCTTCTGCAGTCACTGTAACAGTTGCTATTCCAGGCAATGACAATGGCTCATCTATCACCATACTGGAAAAGAATGGAGCATTTACAGCTGCGGTTACCACCCATAAGGTTGTTCCATAAGGATTAATATAATTGTAAAATAATACATCAGGGTCATAGGTAACAGGATCAGAAACTGTATTTCCATTCACTGCTAAATCTGATAAACTAGCATCTGTATAAGGAATATGTTCAGATACCTCCCAATTATCAAACGCAAACCCTTCAATTGGGTTATTGAATGACGAATCATAGAACCATCTAAACCGAACACTCGATTCACCTGCCAAATTCAACAAGGTAATCTGATGAGTCCAATCAACCACACTACTTGGAGCAGTTGTTATGAGCGTCCATGTTCCTGAATCATCCAATTCATATTCTAACCTAAAGGAATGAGAGAAACTTACCCTTATGAAGTCATAAGATAATTCTACCTCGTTCGTATAAGAAGAGAAATCATAACATGGAGACAAGACATAAGACTCTTCATTTAGCGCTCCATCTCCAGTCAAGTTGGTAGCCCAAACTTTCCCGTCATTTCCTGAACCAATAATTGGTGTAGTTGGTGTACCCCATTCCCAAGAATTATTAACTCCTGTACTTAAATGAGTGGTCCATCCACCAAAATCTAGATTAAAGCTAGCACTATCTTCTATAAGGTTTGGGACACTCACTACTGTAGCTTCCAAGAAATTACTTGTAGAATCTTCATCTGCAGCAAATAATATTTGCACCTGTAAGGTATATTGACCACTAATACTCATATCAATAGATGGCATCTGAAGAACAGTATCCGTTTGCGAACTCAGACCTCCAGCGAAATCCCAGAAATCTATCCAACCACCACCATAATTATACTGAGCAGTTGCCCCAAGTGAAGACACATCAAGATTACCAAAATTCATTATAGTCACATAGGGGGTTTCTACACCCAGACCACAAGCACTAAATATTGAATCAATAGACAATAAAGCTAAATCGTTATCTGGACATTCTTCTACAAAGAATGGTTCTTCAACCTCTAAATCTTGAGGATTAAATCCACCACCGCCATTCGTTACTTCATTCCCATCATTGTTCACAATAATGATACCTCCACAACGATTGATTTCGTAGGTACCTCCGTTCCATCCATCACCATAACTATCATAAGCTTCCATTATATACCAACTATTAGCATATACACAGACATCATGACTGAAGGTATTATTATTGGAATATCCTTGAGGCTGTTCAAAGACATAGAAATTATTCAAACTATCTCTAATTTTCCAATAAACCTCTCCTGCAAATGCACCTGTATTAACGGTTACATTAATTAACTGATTCCCTAAATTAGTAACAGAAGATCCTTGTTCATTATTTGAACTTGAGGAATCACTTGCTAAAGCAGTCTGCACAAAGAAATTAGAATCAATAGCATTTGAAAAGTCATAAAAACCACTTAAGGTAAAGGTATCCGTTTCTCCTGGCGACAAGGTATCTAATAAGGATCCTACACTAAAATAAGTGGTATCATCCCAACTCAATTCAACAGGTATTCCTACTTGATCTTGCCCACCATAATTTGTTATAGAGACTATTACCGGAATAGAATCTCCAAGACTACATCCACTAGGTAGTGGTGAGATAATCTCTGCTATACCTACATCATTCGCCCAAGGAGTTACAAAGGTTAAAGGAGCTGTCCAAAGTGTTTCACAGTCATTCGTTAATTGAAGACTATAAATAGAATTTTCCGATAAGCCCCCAATAGTAAATGGATGCATAGAGGCTGTATCAGTTGCACTATTCGTAAAGGTATCTCCTAACGATACATTGATCAATTCTAATCCCCAACTTGTATCAGGACTCACATTCAACCAATCTAAGGTTACTTCTTCATCCGTAAACTCAAGTACTGCTAAATTCACAGGCAAAGCACAGGCAGGACCTGAACCCCATTTTACATCATCCACAAATAGATAATCAAAGGTAGTTAAGGGATTAAATTTTATTGCAATTCTAGTATCTGTTCCAGTGTAAGAGAGGAATGGCACAGTAATAGAATCATATACATTTGAAACTATATCAGAATACAAAGGAGTAAATGTATTTGGATCATCTATATCCGAAATGGTTCCTACCTCAAATGGAGAATCTCCAAAACTAGACCTTGCCCAGAAAGTAAATACATTTGTACCAGCAGTGATATCTACTAATTCGGGAGATATCAACAACAATTCTGCATCCAAATCAGCTTGATTATACATTCGTATAAAATTGATCGGACTATGCGCTAATGTCCCAGTACTACTGGATACATATATTCTAGCAAATTCCGTTGAGGACTCTACTAAATAAGACCAACAAATTGCGGTATCATTCCCACCAGAAGCAGCTGACAACTCTTCCCAATCTTTGAAGAAATCACCAATTGGCGCACAATCGGTTTGAAATAGCACGGATGTCCAATCACTATCTTCTACGCCACAATCTGTAAATATGAATAGTTCATAATTGGTAGCAGGCTGTAACCCACTAATTGCATCCTGTATACTTGTAATTGAATCCGTTGGCACAAAGGTCTGCGTACCCCCACTACTTAAATCTACCATCTCAATAAACCATTCATCTCCAAATGTACCTGTAGTATCCAATGATATACTTACAGAGGTAGTTGTAGTAGAATCAACAGTTATAGTTGGCGGAAAACAAGTTGGTTGTTCTCGTATATGAATATCATCCAAACTGATATCACCATGAAAACCAGTCCCACGTTCTCCACGGAACCTAACTCTTACAACTCCAGAATACGCACTTAGATCAACAGACGTTTGAATCCAAGATTGAGAACCAGTAGTTTGCTGTTCTCCAACCAGCATAAATTCATCATCATGCCATACGGAATCAAAGACGTCCACATGTAATGTTCCCATTTCAGATCCATACATATGGTATCTAAATTGAAGAATTGGCACTAAAGTACCATCTAAATCAACCTCAGGGGAAATTAATTCTGCTTCAGCACCTTCACTTCCTGAAGAAGCTTCTGTAAAATAATATTTATCTCCACTGAACGCACCATCTGGACCAGTGTCCGCAGACCCTGTAGAACCATTATCATCCACATCCCAACTATAGCCAGTTGCAGGTGTAGCAGTCCAACAATTCACAAATAAATCTGAATTCGTTGTAGTAACTTGTGATTCTACATCGTAGAAATATGGAACATCCAAAGGAGCACAAGGAGTTGTAAATGTTCCTACAGTAGACCATTCACTTGTATCTACACCAGGATCACAAATTGCTTGCACATAAAAATCATACGTTTCTCCAGGATTTAATCCAGAAATAAGATAGAATGGATTGACTGAAGGGAATTGAGTCCCTCCAAATAAAACAAATCCACCAGCTCCATACTCCATGGTCCACCCCGCTAAGGGTACTGAAGAATTATTATCATCCCATGAAACAGATGCAGATGTTGAGGTAAGCGAATCGACCAATAAGGAACTTGGGGCATAACACCCAATCCCTTCATCTATAGAAATATCATCAATTGAAATATCTCCTCCAAATCCATCTCCTCTAACGGCTCTAAATCTTATTTGAACATTATTCGTATAGGAAGCAAGATTAACATTTGCTTCAATCCATTCATCAGTATCGGCTGACTGTTGTTCTCCTGCAATAGAATACACATCCATAAACCAAACACCGTTATCATTTACATCTATATGCAAAGTTCCCATATTCCCACCATACATGTGATACATGAATGACAAACCAGGAGCTGTCAATGTAGACATATCTACAAATTGAGAATTAAGACTTGCTTCAGCTCCTTCTGAACCATTAGAAGCTTCCACATAGAAATAATTGGTACCACTAAAAGCACCAGAAGGCCCTGTTCCTCCAGAAGGAGTCGAACCACTTCCATCTACATTCCACCTATAAGCAGAAGTAGTACCCGTTGGATCTGACGTCCAACAGTCTTCTATACTAGAATTGGTAGTTGTAGAATGTGTTTCCACATCGTATAAATAGGGACCAATAGCAGGATCACAGGCTGTAGTCACAGACAATGGACCAAGCCATGCTGAAACACCATCAACCAACCCACAATTAGCACTCACATATATAGCATATTCAGAATCGCCTAATAAGCCAGTAGCAGTATAAGAGGTTACCGCCGAACTATCATCATACGTTCCCGTTTGGGTTTCCCCTAGGGTAATATTAACTACTTCTATATAATATTCAGTCTCATCGTCTTGCTCAGTCCATGTTACCATAATCTCTTCATACGTAAAACTAACAAGCTCCAAATCAGTTGGAGACATACAAGTAGGAAGTGTAGTAAAACTATAAGGTATAGTCCAGATGCTCGTTCCATCAAGAACGCCACAATCACCCCTAACTATAAATTGATAATCCGTTTCCGGCAACAACCCAGTCAAAGTGGGATTATTGGTTCCTAAACCAGCATTATTTGGAACAAATGAAAAAGTATCTCCTAGAGAAATATTTATCAACTCTATATCCCAAGCAGTTTCTGTTCCAGCCTGTAGCCAAGAAAGTCCTACCGTTGTTTCTGTAACTGTATCGATTGTAATGCCTCCTAGAGGTAAACAGGTAGGTGGCGTGATAAAGGTTCCTTCGAATGACCAACCACTCAGTGGTTCTGAATTAAAGGGACCGCAATCCGCTTGAACATACACTGCATAATTATTATCAGCTGACAATCCGGTAATCCCAAATGGATTAGATGACACACCCGCATCTGTAGCAACACCAGTAGCCGTATCTCCAAGTGTTAAATTCACAACTTCTAAATTCCAAAGTAACTCTGAACCATTCGAAGTCCAAGAAATTTCAGCAGTTGTTGGATTAATATTGGAAGCCTCAACACCCGAAGGAGGGGGACAAGTAGTCACAATATAAGTAAGATCCAAAGTTGCAGTTAAAGTAAGATTATCTGAAACATTATCCTCATCTTCTGTAAGTACCTTAACACTCGTCAAATTATTTATATCAACGTTATAAAACGACAAATCCACTGCGTTGATACTACATAAGTCTTCAGCAACAGTGGATCCATTAATCTCTAAATCGAAAGAATACCAAGAAGGGCAAAATCCTCCCAAGTTATTCACATCTATTTCCGCTTCGGTAATAAATGCATTGGTGACCGTATCGACACAATCGAAGGAAACAAATTCTACGAATGTTGTTTGATCGGATCCAGTCGATGATTCCGAATAACTACATATTCCTTGTGCAAAGACCATGGAATAAATAAAAATGGAAATCATTGAAATGTACCATTTTAAATTTCTAATCATAATATTCAGTTTTAAGGGTTATTCAGCGGTATTCAACAGAAATTCCATGAATTCCAAGTAAAACACAACTCAGGAGGCATTTAAGTTACTCATTTTCAACCTAATAAACAACTACATTTCAGTAGATTACAAATACTCAAACCGAATATTTACTATTTAATTACTACAAACTTAAAGGTGAAAAACAAAAAAGGGGCTTAACCATATGGTTAAGCCCCTTTCAATTAAATATTAGCTCAATTATTTAATAACCGAGATACGCTTAACAACAAAGTCATTAACCGTTTGCAATCTTAGATTATAGATTCCAGAAGGCAATCTAGAAAGATCAATATCTTTATTGATAGATCCATCAAGTACATTCTCCTGATAAACTACTTTACCTAATTGATCGACAACAGTGATGTTGTAATTTTCAATTTCAGTAGGCATTTCAATTGTAAACAAACCAGTTGAAGGATTTGGACTAACAGATATTTGACCAAGAATCGCTTCGTCTAATCCTATAGAACAATCTTCCTCTACAACTGTAATTGTATAGACTTCTTGAGTAACACCATCTTGTGCAGTAACTGTAATCACAATCACACCGTAAGGAGCAACTGTAGCTGAACCTGTCTTTACAACTGATGCATTCGCATCATTAGGAATAGCTATTAAGTTAACCAATGAAGCAAAATCAGCTCCTACAGTTAAAGAATATGCATTTTCATCCACATCACCAATTGTCATTGCGGCTAAAGTATCCGTACCAGAAATCATACAGAAGTATCCGAAATCAGTCATTAATGAATCCAAAGTAGCATCATTACTTGGTGCTGCTTCAGTCCAGTTAACAAAGTAGGTTAGTGTAGTAATACCATCCTCAGCAAGAACCACAATAATAGTAGTTTCACCTGCTTGTGTCGCATGTGTAATACTTACCACAGCATTAGGATCTATACCAAGCGCTGTCAATCCAGGGATAGGCTCATTATAAGCTAACTCAACATTGTAAACATATACAGAAGGACTAAATCCTATGATAGTAGAACCATTAATAGCGATATCCAATAATTGAGCATCGTTATTAAGTGCAACTGTAAAGTTAATAATATAAGTCATCAACGAAGTTCCATTCTCAGCAGTTACATCAATAGTTGTAGTACCTGGAATTGTTCCAGCAGGAGTAACATTCCCGTTAGCACCAGCATCTGTAGTAGCATACGTTACCAAAGGAACTGTTGTTGTACCATACGGTAATACAACATTGTATTCCAAAGTATCTGTATGGAATCCTGTCAATGGAGTACCATTTACAGAAAGACCAGAAAGACTTGCATCATCCGAAAGAATAAAGCAAAGTAGGTTCACATTGTAAGTCTGAGTTGTAACACCATCTTCTGCAGTTACAATTACCTGCGCAACACCAGGGTTGGTAGCAGCTATAACGTTGAAGGTAGCATTTGGATCAGACAATGTAGGAACAACGTTAGGTGAAACACCACAGTTCATATACATTGTATAACTCAAGGTATCCGGATCGAAACCAGGAATTGAAGGCCCAGAAACTGCTAAATCAGTTAGACTAGCATCATTACTAGGAGCAGCCTCTGTAAAGTTTACAGTATAAACATTCACAAAGTTTGTATCCTCAGCAGTAATAGTTACTGTAGCAAAACCTGGAAGAGCAATTGCTTGATCAACATCTAGATCATCCACAATTGGAGCATTGAAACCAGCAGTTACATAAGGAAGCGCAGAACCATACGGTAGCTCAACATCATAACTCATTGTATCTGGATCGAATCCAGCAACCAAAGTTCCATTTACATTAATATATGAAGCTGTTGCATCAGTATAAGGAACGTGCTCAAATACTTCCCAGTTATCGAAAGCAAAACCTTCAATTGGATTAAGCCATGTAGCATCATAGAACCATCTGAATTTAACATCAGACTCTCCACCAACAGGTACAAGAACAGTTTTATTTGTCCAAGTATTTGTATTAGAAGGAGCGTAATAAACAGTAGACCACGAACCGCCGTCTACCTGATACTGAAGGTTATACGAGTGACTAAAGTCTGTTCTTACAAAATCAAACTTAACCTCAGCATCAGTTCCAGTATATGATGAGAAGTCATAACAAGGAGATAATAAATACGACTCCTCATTCAATGAACCATCACCAGAAAGGTTAGTTGCCCATACTTCTTGATCATTCCCATTACCAGCAACAGCAGTTGTTGGAATTCCATATTCCCAAGAATTATTAACACCTGTACTTAAGTGAGATGTCCATCCACCATTATCGTTATTGAATGTAGTAGAATCTTGAGATAAAGTAGGAACACTAGTTACTTCTGCATCAAGATAGTTTGTAGTAGAATCAGAATCCAATGCATATACAATTTGTACTGCAATTGTATATTGACCTGCAAAACTCATATCTACAGCAGGCATAGTAAACACAGTATCCTCTTGAGAACCAAGACCTGTATCGAAATCCCAGAAATCTACCCAAAGACCAGAGTTATTAAATTGGTACTGAGCAGTTGCTCCGTTAGCAGCAACATCTAGATTACCAAAGTTCATAATAGTCACAGAACCTGTTTCAAGACCTAGACCACATGCACTTTCCAGTCCATCAATTGCCATTACAGCTAAATCATTATCTGGACAAGGATCAACTACAAAACTTTCTGTCGCTTCCAAATCCCAAGCAGAAACTCCGCTAATTCCATTGGTTACTTCATTACCACCGTTATTCCCTAAAATAATTCCACCACAACGTGTAATAGAATAGGTACCACCATTCCATCCATCATCGTAAGTATCCCATGCATTCATTACATATGATTCTCCAGCATACACACAAACCTCATGATTATAAGTAGTATTCCAGTCTTGATAGGTTTGAGAAGGAACAGAGTCAGCAACGATATTATTCACCGTATCTACCAATGCCCAAGCAACTTCTGTAGAGTAATCCCCAGTATTAATCTGAACATTTATTAGCATATCACCTAAATTGGTAACAGTAGAAGTAGCGCTATTATTGTTACTTACAGAATCACTTACTAAAGCAGTCTGAACCCAGAATACTGAATCTAAAGCTGTACTAAAGTCATAATATCCATCAATCGTGAAAGAAGCCGATTCACCTGGAAGTAGGGTATCCATAAATGTCCCAACATTCACATAAGTAGTATCATCCCAACTTAATTCAACTGGGAAACCAGTTTGATTTTGAGCTCCATTATTAGTAATCTCAACCTCAATCTGCACTGAATCACTTAAACTACATCCAGTAGGAGATGGAGAAAGAATAGAAGAAACACCAACATCATTAGACCATTGAGTAACGAAAGTTACAAATTGAGAAACTGAGGTATCACAAGAATTCGTTAAATACACTTCATAAAGAGTATTTTCATTTAAGCCAGAAATCGAGAATGGATGTGAGTATGCCGTATCAGTTGGAGAATTATCAAATACATCATTCGTATCCAATACATCAACTACCTCTAAAAACCACATTGTATCAACACTCACATTTAACCAGTCCAATTCAACCACAGAATCAGTGAAGTTTTCTACGGAATAGTTTACCGGTGCAGCACAAGCAGGAGCTACATCCCATTTAACCTTATCAATGTACAATTCATTGTATAATGACGATTGATTAAATTTAATTGCGATTCTTGAATCTGTACCCGCATAAGAAACAAAAGGTACTGTAACTGAATCACAACCTGAATTTGCTACCCCTGAATAAATCGAAGTAAAAGTACTTGGATCATTCGCATCTGTAATAGTACCAACTTCAAAAGGTGAAGACGGCGCCCAAGAAGAATTATTAGTAGCAAAGAAAGTTAACATATTTGTACCTGCCGAAATATTGTTTAATTCCGGAGTCACTAGCAATACATCAGCATTCATATCATCACCACCATACATACGAATGAAATTCGATCCTTCACAAGCATCCCATGTACTCATTGTAATATTAGGATAATCCCATGTTGATGTTGATGTAGACGCAATAGAATAATCCCAACAAAGAGAGGTATCTTCTTCAGAATCTAGATTCTCAAATGTATTATAGAAGTTCCCAATTGGAGCACAATCTGTATTAGCATTTAATACAAATGCCTCACTTATTTCCCCAATACAATTTGTTGCAATAGAAACATCATATGAAGTTGAAGATTCTAAACCATTGATAGTAAATGAAAGTGTATTAACAGTATCAAAAACAGTAGGATTTACTCCTAATACATCAACTAATTCAACAAACCACTCAGCTCCAAAAGAACCAACTGAGTCAATTGTTAGAGATACTGAATTTGTTGTTGAAGAATCAACTACTACAGAAGCTGGAGGGAAACAAGTTGGAGTTACTTGCCATTCGAAATCATCAATATAAATCTGGCTATAACTACTATTTCCACGATTCTTTATTGCTACGAAATTATCTGACCCAGCATATCCATCAAATGGTACAATATATTCCAAATGAGAATTGGTTAATTGGATAGTATCCATTGGAGTAAACGTATTATAGTCCGTAGGGTCTGTAATAGTCCCAACTATAATATCATTTCCAGAAGAACCGTAATTTCTAGCCCAAAATCTCAACCTATGAGTCCCAGCATCAACATTACTAAACTCAGGACCAACTATATACTGATTTAGATCAGAACCTGTAGAATAGTCATTTGACATACTTACACTAATATCACCTGAGTGAGCGTATCCCGAATAATTATACAAAGAAACAGTTGCCCACGTAGACGTCGCATCATTAAGGAAATTCCAACAAACAGGTGCATCACTAGTGTTTAAACCTTCGAAGTCATTGAAATACTCCGTTGCTGGAGAACACTCAGTTACAAAGGTATTAGGACCTATCCAATCCGTAGAGTCAGCTCCACACAATGTTCGGACATATATACTATACTCAGTTGCAGGATCCAAACTTGCAATATTAAATGGAGATGCAGTTGTTGTACTTGTTGCTACACCCGTGATTGTATCACCACCTTGAACAAGTTCAATTTCATACAAAGTTGCCCCAGAACCTGCTACTGTAAATGAAAAATCTACATCTGTTGTTCCGATGGAATCAACTGTTACAAAATATGGAGTATTACATGCCGGTAATTCATTTACCGCAATAGATTTAATGAATAAATTTGGCCCGTAATCTGAATGCGCAATAAAACGAATCATTGGATTAGCTCCATAAGCCGAATAATCAATTAATACAGTTTCAGTTACAAATGAACCTGGAGCGTAATATGTTGCTCCATCATTTGAATTTAAATCTGGACCAACTTTCACCCAAATTGAATTCCAAGTAACTCCGTTATCCCCTGAAGCAAATACTTCAAGACCATCAAAAGGATAACCACCGTCATCATGCGACCAATCAAAAGTTAATTCAGCCGACTGTGTTAAGGATAGAATTGGAAGAGCCAAATAATAGTCTACATCGTTAACATCCCAAAAATCAGCTACTGCAAATGAATCAGCACCACTAGTGTACAAATCAAAATTGGCTGTACCACCGTTCAGGTCAATACAAGCTGCTGGCCAAGAAGTAAAGTCAACATAATATGGTACAGAAACTGGATCACAAAGCGTAGTCACAGAAAGAGGACCTTCCCAAAGAGAATTTCCGTCTGTACCACCACAAACAGCTCTTACATAGATTGCATATTCTGATTCAGAAACCAATCCAGAAACTTGATAGAAAGTATCAACAGCAGTGTAATCTACAGATCCATCAGGTGATTCTGCATTTGTAATATTTACCAATTCAATTTCCCAACTTGTCTCGTCATCATTAGCTATCCATGAAAAATCGATAGTTGAATTCGTAACAGCTAAAGAAATTAAATTAGAAGGTGCAATACAGTGTGCAATTGTACTAAAGTCCAATTCACTAGACCAAGCACTTGCTCCATCTATAACACCACAATCTGCACGAACTATCAAAGTATAATCTGTCAATTCAGTTAAACCAGATAGCGAATAAGTATTTGTAGTCACATCATTTAGTGTAGGCGTATACGTTAAAGTATCCGTCCCACTAACTAATTCAAGATCCCACATTGATTCACTATACCCTTGTGTCCAAGAAACCACCGCTGAGTCTGCGGATACGAAATCCAATGACAAACCAGAAATAGGAGAACAACTTGGAGGAGTTGTGAAAGATTCTAATGAAGTCCAAACACTGTACTGAGGAGTGGTAAAAGGTCCACAATCTGTACGTACGGCAACCTCATAATCTTTCTCAGGATCTAATCCTATAAGACCATAAGTGGCTGTATTGATACCATTTGTATAAGTGGTATCCGTGTCTGTTACATTTATTAGTTGAAGATCGAAAAGTGAACCAGAAGAGGTCCAATCGGTTTGAGCAGTTGTGCTCGTAATTGCTGAAACGGCAAGACTTGACGGCTCTGTACACTGGGCATACCCATGCGTATAGGACCAGACCGTTAAAGCCACTCCGCAGAGCAGTTTTAAATTTCTAATCATAATTTGAAGGTTAGTTTAAGGGTTTTAAAAAAGCTCTAATAGTCCGGGTTAAAGACTATATAAAGAGCCAATTGGTTTCAAATATAGGAAATCTAAATGTTAATTCTTAGACAATTAGCCGATTTTTTGATGCATTTCTAACATCCTATGTATCCATAATAATCTATAAAAAGATAATTTAATTATTAAAAACAAAAAAAAGGGCTAGCCTATTGGCTAGCCCTTTTAGGGTATTAGTATATAAGAATCTTCTTATTTGATAATTGAAATACGTTTAACGATAAAGTCGTTAGCAGTACTAATTCTCATGTTATACATACCTGCTGGTAATGTACTAAGATCCATTACTTTTTCCATTGTAGCTTCCACAACAACTTCTTTATAAACAACCTTACCAATCTGATCAACTACAGAAACTGTATAGTTGTTCAAGTCAGCTGGTGTCTCTATATAGAAGATACCGTTAGAAGGGTTTGGACTAACATTGATTTGACCCAAGATAGCCTCATCCAATCCAACAGAACAGTCGTCAGAAATCACATTGATAGTATATACTTCTTGAGTAGACCCATCTTGTGCAGTAACTGTAATGATAATAGTTCCATATGGTGCTACTGTCGCAGAACCTGAGACTACAGAAGTTGCATTTGGATCAGTTGGTATAACAGTTAAGTTAACCAATGAAGTAAATCCAACACCAACTGTTAAGTTGTATGTATTCTCATCTACTGGAGACAATACCATAGCAGCAGAAGTATCTGAACCTGCAATGATACAGAAGTAACCAGCATTGGTTATCAATGAATCTAATGAAGCATCATCACTAGGTGCTGCATAAGACCAGTTCACATAGTACACCAATTCAGTTCCATCCTCTGCAATAACGGTAACTATAGAAGTACCAGGTACAGAAGGAGCATCAACGATGACAACTGTAGCCGTAGTATCCTCAGCAATTGCCGCTAAATTAGGAATTGGAGAATTATATGGTAACTCAACATCATAGATGAATACTGCAGCATCAAATCCTGCAATTGTACCACCGTTGATAGTAAGATCTAACAAGTTAGCATTACTACTAGCAGCTTCATCGAAGACAACATAATACGTCTCCATAGTTACACCATCTTGAGCTGTTACTTCGAATATCGCAGTATCAGTAAGCGGTAATACAGCAGCCGTATAATTCACTGTTGCATTTGCATCCGCAGTAACATAAGTCATAAGCGGCATAGTAGTAGTTCCATTTGGTAATGTTACATAATACCAATATGTATTAGCAACGAATCCAGGTAATGACACAGCATCCATAAGGATATCAGCCATAAATGCATTCGTAGATAATGTTTCTACTTCATAGTTGATACAGTATACATTCACTGTTATTCCATCCTGTGCAGTTACTGTAATAAGAGCAGTACCAGGAATAGAAACGTTTGTGATCACTACAGTTGCATTTGGATCATTTGCTACAGCTGTAACAGATGGTGTAAATGCAGAACCGTAAGGATAAGTCATAGTATAACACAATGTATCCGAATTGAATCCTGGAACAGAGTTATTACTAACACTTAATGATGATAATGTAGCATCAGTGGCAGCAGGTGCTTCATAAATATATACAGAGTAAGTACTAGAGTATGCAGCATCTTCAGCTACTACAGTTACAAATGCTGTATCTGGAAGAGAAGAAATTTGTGCAATAGAAATACTTGTATAGAATGGAGCATTAACTGTTGCAGATACGTTATAGTTTAAAGAACCGTAAGGAACTTCATACGTATAATCGAATACTGCTGGGTCAAATGCTACTGGAGCAGAAACTGTATTGTTGTTTACTTCAAGATCAGATAATGAAGCATCCGTATATGGTACGTGCTCATAAACCTCCCAGTTATCGAAACCGAATCCTTCGATTGGCGTCAACCAAGATGAGTTATATCTCCATCTGAATTTAACATCAGACTCGCCATCTAAACCACTTACTAATAGTGTTTTATGCGTCCAGTCATTTGTATTGGTAGTAGTATACCAAACACTTGACCAACTCGATCCACCATTTGTAGACTTCATTAATTGGAAAGTATGGTTGAAGTTTGTTCTTACGAAATCAAACTCAATCTCAACATCCTCCGTATAAGCAGAGAAATCATAACATGGAGACAATAGGTAAGATTGTTCGTTCAATGCAGCATCACCTGTAAGGTTTGTTGCCCAAACTTTCTGATCGTTACCAGTACCCATATTAGTAGTCGTTGGAATACCATATTCCCATGAGTTATTTACACCACCATCTAAGTGCGATGTCCATCCACCGTTATCAGAATTGAAAGTAGTAGAATCTTCCATCAATGTTGGAACACTCGTTACTTCAATATCTAAATAGTTTGTAGAAGTATCCGTATCCAATGCAAATACGATTTGTACTGCAATAGTATATTGACCTGTAAAACTCATGTCAACAGCTGGCATAGTAAGTACAGTATCAGTTTGAGAAGCTAATCCAGTATCGAAATCCCAGAAGTCGATCCACAATCCACTGTTATTAAATTGGTATTGAGCAGTTGCACCATTGGCAGCAACATCAAAGTTACCAAAGTTCATAAGTGTTACAGAACCAACTTCCATTCCTAGACCACAAGCACTTTCTAGACCATCAATTGACATTACTGCCAAGTCATTGTCTGGACA
>MAAC01016962.1_pt1 | contig 20659 bp, 16 predicted proteins | sample 1115981 | NCBI WGS metagenome assembly MAAC01 (sample SAMN04961126, study PRJNA320927) | seawater metagenome | isolation source: sample BD02T64 sea water enriched with oil for 64 days | place: USA:Gulf of Mexico | collected 2013-07-27
CGAAGAATCTAGTGGTGAATCATCGGGTCAGGCAGAAACCAAAGAAGACACTAAGCCCGAAACCGATCGTGTCACAGAGCCAAAGCCCGAACGCAAACCGCGCCGACGCTCACGATCGAACAAGCCGGTTGCCCAACAAGCAGACAAGCCAGAAGCCGCAGCGGCTTCGAGCAAGTCACCGAGCAAGTCACCGAGTAAGCCATCGAGCAAGCCATCGAGCAAGCCGGCGAGCGAAGCCGACAAGCCCAAGCCTCGGCGCGGGCTCTACTCCAACTCCCGTCGTGTGCTCTCGGCGAGTGAACTCGCTCGGCTTGGTTTAGAATAACCTGCGACTAGGTAAAGGATTCGCGTGGGCACCAACGCCGCCAACCCGTCTTCAACCAAGCGTGTGCTCATCCTCGGGTCCACCGGCTCGATCGGTGTGCAAACCATCGAAGTCATCGAGCACCTCAACGCCCTTTATTCAAAGGGGAAAACGCCAACTCGCTACGAAGTGGTGGGGTTGGCTGCGGGGTCAAAGCACGAGCATCTCATCACCCAGGCAAACAAGCTCGGGGTGCGCGATCTCGCATTGATGCAATCGTGTGGCGACATTGACCAGGCCGGATTCAACTTGCGAATCGGGAAAAACGCTGCCCGACAACTCGTCGAGGAGGTGCCCTGCGATCTAGTCGTCGGGGCAATCGTCGGGGTCGCCGGGCTGGATTCTGTTCTCCGCGCTGTCCAGCTCGGCATCGATGTTGCGCTCGCCAACAAAGAGACCTTGGTCGCGGCCGGGGCATTGGTGATCGAGGCGGCGCAGCAATCAGGCGCCAAGTTGTTACCTGTCGATTCTGAACACGCAGGCGTGTGGCAGTGTTTTCAATCTGTGTCTGGCACAGAGTATTGCCCGCCGATGCCCGCGCCAGATTCGATCGATCGCGTCATCCTCACCGCATCCGGCGGCCCATTCCGACAACACACACGCGAGCAAATCAACAATGCCTCGCTCGCCGACGCGCTCAATCATCCCAACTGGTCGATGGGTGCGAAGGTGACAATCGACAGCGCAACGCTGATGAACAAAGCCCTCGAACTCATCGAAGCCCATTGGCTCTTCGGGCTCGATGCCGACCACTTGGGCGCGGTGATTCATCCGCAATCGATCGTTCACGCGATGATCGAATGCTGCGACGGCTCGGTCATCACCCAGATGGGCGCGCACGATATGAGAGCACCGATACAGCACGCGTTGTGCTTTCCGAATCGATCGAGTGCATGCTCCTCAAGGCTCGATGTGACCAAGCTCGGACAGCTCGATTTCATCGAAATCGAAAACGAACGTTTTCCAGCGATCAATCTGGCGATGAATGCAATCACAGCTGGAGGCTCCGCCGGGACAATGCTCAACGCGGCCAACGAGCAAGCCGTGCTCGCGTTCATGGATGGGCGACTCGCCTTCGGGCAGATTGACCGTTGTGTCGAATCGGCAATGAACGAACTCACCATATCACCGATCAAAGACATCGACGATGTCTACCGAGCCGACGCAGTTGCTCGCGAGTGTGTCGAACGGAAGTGCGCCACGAAAGCGGGGGGGGGGGGCGCATGAGTAAGTCTTCCAAACATTTTCAACCAAAAAAACCAAGTATCACCCCAGCCCAACACGCCCGTGTCCGCGAGCAACTCACCGAGATTCTCAAGCAGATCGCTGCCGGCCAACTCGATCGCGTCGCTTCGCCGATCACCCAACTCGTGCGTAAATACCCCGCGCTCGCCGAGGTCAATCATGTCGCCTCTGGATTCTATTCTCAAACAGGAAAACGCGATCAAGCGTTCTACTACGCCCAGCGTGCTGCCGAGATTGATCCAACGATCGCCGAGTATCACAGTGCGCTCGGGACGCTCAATGTTCAGGCGGGCGAACACAAGCAGGCAGTTGTACACCTCCAAAGAGCGTTCGAGATCAATCCTGATTTTCATCAAGCCTTAGGCACGCTCGGCGTGTCCTATATGGCGATCGGTCAAATCGCCAAAGCAAAGCGCACGCTCGATCAATCCATCGAGCGCTTCCCCGATGACCCAGAAGCCATGATGAACCGTGCATTGCTCGAATCGGATATCGCCAATGCGCACAACGCGGTCGAGCTGATGCACAAAGCAATCGCTCGTTTTCCTGACAATCCAATCTTGCACGACAGCATCGCTATGTTTTCCTGCTACGACGATCAGCTTACTCCAGAGCAGGTTTACGAAATTCATCAGGCCTTCGGCAGATGTGTCCAATCCCGTGTTCGAACCCCCAGGTCCTATCCAAACACGCCAGAGCCAACCAAACGAATCCGCGTTGGATTTGTCTCCTCAGATTTTAAAACACACTCGATCGCTTACTTTATCGAACCAATCTTCGAGCACATCGATCACAACCGATTCGAGCTCTGTGTTTATCACACAAGCACGCATATCGATTCGATGACATCAAAGCTCAAAGCCCACGCAGACCTCTGGCGATCGTGCACATCAGGAATCGCCGCGACACACAAACAAATCGTTCAGGATCGCGTCGACATCCTCATCGAACTCAACGGCCACTTCGCATCCAACGCCCTGCCGATATTTGCAGCCAAACCAGCCCCGGTATCCGTCTCGATGATTGGCTACGCCAACACCACCGGGCTCGAATCCATCACCGCACGATTGGTCGATGCGATCACCGATCCAGAACCTTCAGCAGACAGGTTCGCTACCGAACAACTCGTCCGCGTTGAAGATTGCTTCTTGTGCTATCGCCCGCCGAAGGATTTGCCAGCGATCGAGCCATCAACCAATACCCGCCCGTTCACCTTTGGGTCATTCAACGACCTGCGAAAAATGTCTCCGAGCACACTGCGCACATGGGCAACGATCCTCAAGGAAAACCCAGAGACCCAGTTGGTGCTCAAGACATCGCGCCTCGCAGAGCAAGAAGTTTGCGACGATCTCAACTCTCGGTTTGAATCGCTCGGCGTGGAACCATCGCGTATCAAACTCCTGGGCAGAACCCCAACAACACGCGATCACCTCGCGCTGTACAATACCATCGATTGCTCCCTCGACACCTTCCCATACACCGGCACAACCACCACCTGCGAATCACTCGCGATGGGTGTCCCGATGCTGACGCTCATGGGCAACGCACACGCCGGGCGCGTGAGCGCATCGTTGCTCTGTGCAATCGGTCGATCTGATCTCGTTGCACCCGACGAACAAGCCTACATCGATCTCGCGACCAAACACGCACAGGCAGGTTTGCGATCACTCGAAGATCGTCAAACGCTCCAGAGCCAACTCAACAACTCGGTCCTCACCGACGAAGCGGGCTACACCAAAAAGATCGAATCAATCTTCGCTTCGCTCTGGAAAACATGGTGCGATAAACACACCAACACGGAGTCAAGACAATGAGCATCGTCTGGATCGCATCCTACCCAAAGAGCGGCAACACCTGGATCCGCTTCATGCTCTACTCCGCGCTCTATGGCCCCCCAAAATACTCGGGCGATGTCCCCACAAAGATCCCCGATCTCCACCGCAAACTCCCCTTCGTGAAACCAGAATCCGGCCCGGTATACATCAAATCACACTTCCAACTCACCGATAAACACCCACAGCTCAACGACACACTCAAAGCAATCCACATCATCCGAAACCCACGCGATGTGATGCTCAGCGCCCTCCATTACCATGTCCTCACCAACAAAGATCCAGCGGAGTTGGCAAAGGAATCGTTCATTAAATCATTCCTTCAAGTTGGAGGCGATCTCCATTGGAAAACCATGGGCTTCGGCACCTGGGCTTCCCACGCACGAACATGGCGATCAACCACACTGTTTCCAGTGCTCCCGATGCGCTACGAAGAACTCAAAGCCGACCCGCGGGCCCAACTCGTCCGCATGCTCTCGTTCCTCGAAGTTTCTCGCACAGACGAACAAGTTGACCAAGCGGTCAAAGCCAGCTCATTCGATTCGATGAAAGCGCTCGAGATCAGAGAAAAACAAGCCAACAAAGGCAACGAAAACGCCAAGCACATCTTCGTGGGCACCAAGAACGCCACACGCAAAGGCGTCTACTTCATGAACCAAGGTAAATCCAATCAATCCCTCGATCAACTCATCCCAGGGCTCGACGAAAAGTTCAACAAGTACTTCAAAGAAGCCCTCGAAGAGTTCGGCTACGCATCATAACCCATCAGCTCGCATGCACGCTGATAATCCTCATTCTTCCGGAACGCATCAAGCAGCGCATCGTCTATTGGTTTGCGTTCAAACGACTCAATAGTCTTGAGTGTCGAACCCCGCCCGAGTTGAACATGGGTGTCGCCGGTGATTGTGGTGTACGCCTGCCACTTGGTGCTGTATGAGGCATCAAACTTCAGATCAAGATCGTTGCAGATCGATTCAAGCACACCATCAGGGTCTTTCGTAAAATCTTCATACCGATAGAACCCGTGCTCGCTGGCATACTCAGCAAGCCGACGGCACCCAAGCAGGTACGCGTCGAAGTCGAGTTTTTGTGCAACGCTATCAAGTTGTATCAACGATAAATATTGATCAACCGGGTGTCGAACGGTCGTGACCACTTTGAGTTCATACGCTCCTTCAAGCGCATCGCTGAGCGCGAAGCCAAACTCTGGTTTCGCATACGGCACGCCGATGTAGTCCAGATGCGACCAGTCCCGAAGCACGAGCGTCTCACCTTTTCCGCTCGCTCGCGTCTCGCACAACGACACAAACTGAAGCATGTTCGGCGGGCGGATCTTCCATCTCAATATGTCTTTGGTATTGATCAGGCCAAACCACTGCTGGGCCTGCCTCATCGGTGCGGTTGTTTTGAGATCGCCCGGATGAATCTCCGAGATCAGCGCCACATTCTCCATGCACCCGATGCACTTGCCCACAAGGGTGCCGCCGGATCGTGCGAGGTTGCGCACAATCCGGATCACAGGCTTACGAGATGCTCGCTTAGCCATCATCAAGAGTTCGCAACTCCCTCATGCTCTCGCATCCACGCCCACTGCAACGCAAGCCCATCGCGAATCGAAGTTGTAGGCCGATACCCGAGCTCACCGAGCGAGCGTTCGAGGTCCGCCCATGTCCGCTCTACATCGCCCGGCTGCATCCCCATCTCTTTGATCTTGGGTTCTTTGCCAACTACTTCGCCAATCGTTGCGATCATCTCGTTGAGCGAGATCGGATGATTCCCCCCAAGGTTCCACACCCGATACCCATGCGCATCAATCCGCCGATATGATTCGATAATCCCCGAGACAATATCATCAACAAAGGTATAGTCTCGGCTCGTAGTCCCATCGCCAAAGCGATTGATCGTCTCGCCCTGGCTCACCAACGAGAGAAACAAACTCATCGCCAAATCCGGTCGCTGGCGAGGCCCAAAGACCGTAAAGAACCGCAGCATCCCGATCGGCAATCCACTCAGGTGATGATGCGCGTGGGCGATGAGCTCGCAGCTCACCTTCGTCGCAGCATACGGCGAGATCGGATGATTCACCTCATCCGTCTCCGCGAATGGTACCTTCGAGTTATTCCCATACACCGAACTCGACGACGCGCACACCGCCCGCTTGCATCCAGCATTCGACGCTGCGCTCAAGACCGATTGTGTGCCGAGAATATTCGTCTGCGCATACCCAACCGGATCAGGAATACTCGGACGAACCCCCGCCTTGGCTGCCAGATGAATCACCCCGGTTGCGTTCACCGCGTTCATCGCGTCTTCAAGCGATCCCTGATCGCAGATGTCGAGTTCGCGAAACGCAAACCGGTCATCCGCATCGCTGTCGTTGATCGCTTGCAGGTTGTGTTCCTTGCGGCTGCGCGAATAGAACGGGTCAAAGTTGTCTACACCCATCACCGTCGCACCCCGCGCGAGCAGTGCTTGGCAAAGGTGCGAGCCGATAAAGCCGGCGGATCCGGTGACCAAAATGTGTTCGTTGCTCAACATAAAAACCAAACTCGTGTACTCGTTGCCGACAATCTAGATCGGATCATATTGGCATTTCATTCCCATAAAGAACCAGCCCATAAAAAAAGCAGGGCGCCATGTTTCCACGGCGCCCCGCTGGAGGAGAGAGAGATATATGTAATGTACAAAATTTTCCAATCTCAAGTCAAAAGATCAGTATTTTGACCCCAAAGATCACCTAAATTGAAGCAAAAGATCGATGTACGCCCGTTGTTCGTGTCCTTTTCTGCGCCAGCTTTGTGGATATTCATGTTGGCTTCCCCCCCAAATCACGATAAAGTATGAGTCAGTCAAGACATCGCTTTGGTTATTTGTCCGTGCAAGGGCACCAATACGATCCCAACGACCACCAGAACGTGACACCTCCGCCCCCATGCACAAGCAAGCAACGCAAGCAGAACCTACCGAGCCAGATCAACCTCCCCCCGCTGATCAACCATCTACCTCGATCACGGTCGAACTCTTCGACGCGCTCTCGCTCATTGATAACCACACCAGAACAACGCTCGCTGATCTCGCGTCGCGCGCACTCGCCCAGCTCCCCAACCAAGGGCAGGTCCGCGTGAGCATCGTCAACGACGAACGCATGAGCAGTGCGCACGAACAGTTCTCAGGCATCACAGGAACCACCGATGTCCTGACCTTTGATCTTGCGCCCGAGACCAAAACCTTCGATCAAAAAATACTCGATACCGACCTCACCATCTGCTTCGACGAAGCAATGCGCCAAGCAGCCGCACTCAACCACCCCGTCGAGCACGAGCTCCTCCTCTACATCATCCACGGCACACTCCACTGCCTGGGATACAACGACCACGACGATGACGAGTATCAACGCATGCACACTAAAGAAGACCAACTCCTCGCCGCCCTCGACATCGCGCCAACCTTCTACAAGCCAGCCTTCAACAAAGAGAACACATCAACGCAACCGGAGAACGAATCATGATCGCAGGCTGGTGGCTTATCGCAGGATTCATGCTCGCGTGCATCTCGGGGCTTTTCGCCTCGCTGACGCTCTCGCTCTACACGCTCTCGCGTATCCGCATCACATCCCAGCTCCAAGATTCCGATCACGATGCAGCCAACACCCGCGTCCGCGCCATCCTCGAGGACATACAAGGGCATGCTGTCGCGATCGCGTTCTTTAAATCCATCTTCCGATTCTCCACCGCCATCACGATGGTCTATTGGGCAACCGCGATGCGCGCCCAAACCACACCCGATGCCATCTCACTGACCATCGGGCTTTTCTCCACGATCGTTCTGCTCTGGATTTCCTCTACCCTCGTCCCGATGGCCATCGCCAATCACGCGGGCGAACGCGCGATCATCCGACTGAGCCTGCTCATCCGCATCGCCCACATGGTCTTCGTCCCTGTGCTCCCGCTCTGGCACTTCACCAACGAGGTCATCCGCCGACTCTCGGGCACCGAACACAACAACAAAGACATCGCCATCACCGGATCCGACCTTCGCTCCATCGTTGTTGACAGCGAAGTCGAAGAAAAACTCGACGAGGTCGAACGCGACATGCTCGAAGCCGTCGTCGAGTTCCGTTCTACATCTGTTGAACAAATCATGACCCCCCGCACCGAGATCAACGCCCTCGAATACACCGACGACCTCAACGAGGTCCAGGCATTCGTCGACGAGCACGGGCACTCTCGCCACCCGGTCTATTCCGAAAATCTCGATCACATCGAAGGCATGCTCTACGCCAAAGACCTCCTCCGCTGGATCATCCACCACGGCAACAACGGCAAGCCCTTTGTCCTCTCCGAAATCCTCCGCGAACCATCCTTCGTCCCAGAGACCAAAACCGTCCGCGAACTGCTCACCCAGCTCCTCGCCGACCAGGTCCACATCGCCATCATCCTCGATGAATACGGCGGCACCTCCGGGCTCGTCACTATGGAAGATATCGTCGAAGAAATCTTCGGCGAGATCCAAGATGAATACGAAGACCCCGAAGAATCATCAGGCGTCGAAATTGATCAGGCCGGCACCAGCGCCGAAATCGACGCACGCACCGAAATTGACGACGCCAACGACGAGCTCGAATCCATTGGCATCGAACTCCCCGAATCAGACGACTACGACACCGTCGCCGGCTTTATCAATACGCTGCTCGGACGCATCCCAGAACAAGGCGAAGAGTTCGACCACGAATCACTCCGGTTCGAAATCCTTCAAGCAGAACGCACCCGAATCATCCGCCTACGCGTCTCGAGTGTGCCCGAAGATGACGCGCACGAACTCAACGCTATCAATGCCGACGCAGATTCATCATCATCCTAATTTATTAAACCTGGCGACAGCTCAGTCTTCATCGCCAATGCGTTTTCGTGATGAATCTTCAGCATTCAACCCAGCGATGTGCGCGATACACGACAGCTCAACGCCTCGGGTCTTCTTGAGCTTGCGCCCGATCGATTCGCGATGATTCTCGATCGTCTTGACCGATCGAAACAACGCCCCAGCGATCTCCTTGATCGACATCTTCTGTCCAAGGAGTGCCAACACCTCAAGCTCGCGTGGGGTGAGCGATTTAAGCTCGCCGAGCTGAATAAAATCAGAGTTGAACACTTCGTGCTCACCCTCAAGAAAGAACTTCGCTTCTTGGGTTGCGGGGATGCGCCGCGTGATGACAAGCACATGTTCTTTGTCCCCATCGCCGTCGGCATCGATCAGGCTCATCCAACTAAACTGCTGCTTCCCATGCCAAACAGTCCGAAGCAGGATCGCCTCCCCGGTGGCTTTGATCTTCTCAAAGAGCTGAATCCGTTCGTCAACCCATTCTCTCGGAAAATCTAGGTCGTACAGCGATCGACCGGTCAGCGTGTTTGGGTCTCTTGTTTCATTAAAGAAGACCCGGGTAGATTGTTCGTTGATGTAGACCAAGGTGCCGTCAATCGTCACCACCGACACACCCGTAGTAGGGTCGGCGGTAAAAATATTCCAGATATCAGACTTCAAGTTGTCTTTGTGTGTGAGCTCGGTCATGCGTGAACCTTCAGTGGAGAATCAGGATTCAATAGACACGCCAGCGGGGCATGCCCCGCCAACCATCCTATCATAAAAACGATGAATCTCAAAATGTATAATACGATGACGAAGAAAATGGAAGCCCTTGTGCCCGCAAACCCCAAAAAGGTCCTGTTTTACTCTTGCGGCCCAACCGTTTACGACGATGCTCATATCGGTAATTTTAGATCTTTTCTAGCAGCAGATCTTTTACGCCGATGGATCGAATCTCCACTCTGTACCCTAAAAAATTCAGATGATTCTCTCCACTCGGCCCCAAGAACCGTCGTACAGATTATGAACATCACCGATGTCGGACACATGACAGATGACGAAAATGCGGATGGGGGCGGCCAAGACAAGATGGAGGTCGCTGCAGAACGCATACTCGAAGCAAAAAAAACTGGCAAAATCCCCCATAACGCGGGGGTCGACCAATCAGACCCCTTCACCATCGCACGCTACTACGAAGCTCGATTTAAAAAAGACGCCATCCAACTCGGGCTCAAAGTCGCCATCGATGATCGCGATCGAGATTCTGAAACACCAACATTCATGCCCCGCGCCACCGACAATATCGAAAATATGATCATTGTCATCGAGCAGCTCCTCGCCGACGGATTTGCATACCCCGCGGGCGAACCCGGTGCCCGGGCCATCTACTTCGATGTCCAACGCTTCGAGCAGTACGGCCAACTCTCGGGCAACTCCATCGAACACCTCAAAGGCGGCGCCGGTGGCCGCACCTCCACCTCCAACACACAACAAAAAAACCACCCGGCCGACTTCCTCCTCTGGAAAGAAGACGCCTCACACAAAATGAAATGGCCCTCGCCAATCATCCCCAACCTCGCAGAAGACGAGCAGTGGGGGCAAGGCTACCCGGGCTGGCACATCGAATGCACCGCCATGGCACTCGCACGCCTCGCGACCGACGGGCTCAAGGGAGCCCGCAAAAACCACGCCCAGATAGACATCCACTCCGGCGGCGAAGACAACATCTTCCCACACCACGAATGCGAAATTGCCCAATCATGCTGTTTCACAGGCAACGACTCCTTCGCCAGACACTGGTTCCACCCAAGGTTCCTCAAGGTCGAAGGCCAAAAGATGTCCAAGTCCAAAGGCACCATGTACACCCTGGGCGACCTCACCGCCAAAGGCATCGACCCCGCCGCCATCCGCCTAGAACTCATCAAAACCCACTACCGCGCCAACGCGGACTTTTCGATGCAAGGCTTAAAAGACTCCGCAAGAACCGTCGAACGCTGGCGCAAGTTTGTCGATGCCGGTGCACAAGCAGGTGCCGGAACAACCGACGAATCCGTCCGCGACGGGGTCGCTAAGGCCATGCACGACGATCTCAATATCGCTGGCGCTTTGGGCATCATCAACAAGTGGATCAAGGACACCCCAAATCCAACCCAAGCCGACGCAGCACTCTTCAAGGTGTTCGACGGCTTCCTCTCAGTGCTATCACTTAAACAACTCGAACAAGCCAGTTCAAACTCCGGAATCGCCCTCTACCAACCCGGCGTCACCCCCTCGGAAGAAATCGAATCCCTCCTCATCGCCCGGCGCGACGCCAAAGCGTCCAAAGACTGGGCGGCCGCCGACACCATCCGCGACCAACTCAAAGCCATGGGGCTCTCCATCATGGACAAGCCCGCCGGCCAAGTAGAAGTCGCCCCCATCAACTAACCCCTTCTCCTCTTCCTTCCTTCCTTCCTTCCCTCTCGCCTTCTCTCTCGCCTCCCCCGGGCCTCCGGGGGAGGTGGCATGCGAAGCATGACGGAGGGGGTCTCCCTTTTCCCCCTCAATCTTCCTCCTATTCCCCCTCTTTCTCTTCTCTGTACCTCTGCGAGATCTTTACGTCCTCTGTATTAAACTCTTCTCTTCCCTCTCCATCCTCTTCTCTTTTTTGCTTCGAGTTCTTCGTGCCCTTCGCGTTGAACTCTTCTCCCCCCAATCCCTATTTCCCCCCTACCATCCCCCCATGCTTTGGACCCTCTGGCGAGCCATCACATTCGAGTTCTGGCGATTACTGATCCTCACCGTTTCAGTCGTTGTCGCGACCATCGCATTCGCCATCACCATCAAACCACTCGCCGACGGCTTGCTCTCGATCGACCAAGCCATCCGGTTCATGTTCTACGCCATCCCGCCGATGCTCGCCTACGCACTGCCCTTCGCTGCCGGGTTCGCCGCCACCCTCTCTTATCACCGCATGTCCTCCGAGAACGAGATCACCGCGGTCTACGCTTCGGGCATCTCGCATAAAAAACTCCTTTTCCCCGCACTCGCTTCGGGCATCGTCCTCGCCGCCGGCATGTTCACGCTCAACGACCAGGTCATCCCAAAGTTCCTCAAAGAGATGGAACGGATGGTCACCCAAGACTTCGCCAAAATATTCGTCACCTCGCTCCAAAGCGGCGAATCCGCGATCATCGGCAACAACGAGATCCATGCCGACTTCGTCCAACGCTCAGAACTCCCCGCCGGATCGCCCATCATCGAGCAATATCTCCTCATCGGCGTCGTCCTCGTCAAAGCCGAACCCGACGGCACCGTCACCATCGATGGCACCGCCAAAAGAGCCTACATCCAAATCCGACCCGCATGGTCCCTCGGCGACGAAGACCGCGCACGCATCGATGACGACAACGCCACCGCCGTCCTGATGAAGTTCATCGACCTCACCATCAACCGCGAAGGCTCGCCCATCACCGTCGATCCCTTCACGCTCCCCGCCTTCGCTATCCCGCGTGTATTCAAAGACGATCCAAAGTTCATGACCAGCTCCGAGATGCGCATCCTCCGCGACAACCCAGACCAGATGAACTTTGTCGATTCCGTCCGTGTCGATCTCGCTAAAGGCATCGCCTCGATCCAGGTCTTCCGCGAGGTCGCGTCCCAAGCAAAGCAATCCGCCGCGATCGAGTTCACCTCCATACACACCGGAGGCAAGGTCTCCATCCTCGCCGGCGGGTTCAAACCAACCCAAGGCCAATGGATCCTCAAGCCTCACCAACAAACCGACCGAATCGAGATCGAAATCCTCGATGCCAACGGCCGAATCGATCGACTCCGCGCCAAAAGCGCAGTCATCCACCCAGAACACGCCTCGACCGACGATCCACTCACCGCGGTCGCAGCAGCAAAGCCCACCCTGAGCTTCACCCTCGCGCTCACCGGCGTAGAAGTCCTCGGGTCGATCGAAGAAGACCGCCCAAACACCGAAATAGATTCCACCGAATACACCGGGTTGCACTTCCGCCAAGACCCACTCGACCAAATCCTCACGATACCCTCGACCGAGCTGATCGAATACGCCCAGCCCTACATCAATCCGTCATCCATCGAATACGCCGAGTTCCTCGTTGCTCCCGCTGCCATGCTCGAGTATCGCCTCAACGATCTCCAAAAAGAAATCCTCTCCAAAGTCCACGAACGATGGGCGATGGCATTTGCAGCAATGATCATGGTACTCGCAGGCTCAATCATCGCCCTTCAGCTCAAAGACGCCCAACCACTCGCGGTCTACCAATGGTCTTTCTTCCCCGCATTGGGCACCATCATCCTGATCTCATCAGGGCAACAAGCCATCCACCAAGAAGGCGCTGTCGCCATACCTTTGATATACTCGGGCGTCCTCGTCCTCTTCGTCTATGCATGGTTCGCCTTGCGAAAAGTAAGCAGGCACTGAGATGACACAACAAGCCAGACCTCCAAAGACGCCGTGGTGGAACGCGATCGCAGCCAAACCCATCGCGGTTTGGATTTTTATCCTCACAATCCTCGCCTTTCGCATCATCTGGCAGATCATCTCCCCCTACACCCTGATCGAAGACGAAGCACACTACTGGGAATGGTCGCGCAACCTCGACTGGTCCTACTACTCCAAAGGCCCAGGGGTCGCGTGGGTCATCTGGGCATCTACCTCGATCTTCGGACACACCGAATACGCCATCCGTATCCCCGCAGCTGTCGCTGCAGCTCTGGGCACCCTCGCGGTCGCCAAAATCACCAAAGATCACTTCGAAGACCAGCGCCTCGTCTTCGTAAGCGCACTCCTCTACGCCTGCGTCCCCGGATTCGCTGTCGCAGCGATGATCATGACCATCGACTCGCCCTATATCGCTTCGTGGGCATGGGCATCCTTCTTCGCCCTCCGCGCAATCATCAAAGGGCATCACAAAAGTTGGCTCTGGTTCGGGCTCTGGATCGCCATCGGATTCATCTTCAAATACACCATCCTCCTCCTGCTCCCCGGCGTGCTCCTCGCCATCTTCATCTCACGAAAATCCACACCCAAACTCAACAACAAATACCTCGCCCTCGGCCTGCTCGTTTCACTCCTCGGGCTCGTCCCCGTCCTCATCTGGAATGCAAACCACGACTGGGCAACCGTCCGTCATCTGCTCGGGCACCTGGGCGCCCCCGGAGGCGACACCCAGCCCACCGCCGCCTACCGCGCCGATCCGTGGACCATCCTTTGGATGCTCGAATATGTCTCCCTCCAGATGCTCGTCGCCGGCCCAGTCATCCTCCTCTCCGTCTTCGCACTCATCAACGCACGCAAGCATGCCAGCGAGCACACCCAGCTCGTCATCAAAGCCCTCGTCGCGATAGGGCTGCCCATCCTCATCTTCTACTTCCTCGTTTCGCTCGTCACCCAGACCGAAGGCAACTGGGCGATGGGCGCGTTCGTCACCCTGATCCCCGCAGCAAGCTGGGCCGTCCTCGATGGGGTGACGCGCGTCGATCATCCCGTCAAGTTCGCATGGGGCGCATCCATCACCATCGGCATCATCATCCTCATGCTCTTCCCCGGCGCGACCTGGCTCTCCAAACAACCACTCGTAGGCCCGCTCGTCCCGCTCTACCGAATGACCGGCATGCGCGAGCACGCCGTTGCGGCAACCCAATCAATACACAATCTCCGAGAATACAGCTCCCAAGAACCACTCATCATGTCCGAGCACTATGGCAGGGCCTCGCTCCTCGCCTTCTATCTCCCTGGGCATCCAACCGTCTACTGCACCAGCGCACAAGTCGGAGGCCGAAAAACCCAATACGATATGTGGACCCACACCGACCTCGCCAACCCCCAAACCCTCGCCGACATACAAGGAAGACCCGGCATCCTCTTTGGCGGACGCCCAGACCAATGGTCCTGTGCGTTCGATACCCTCTCCAACGTCGGCAAACTCGAAGCCGAACCCAAAGACGACAAAACCACCTTCATCGGATTCAACTTCCACACATTCGATTCATGGACGCCGCCAAACACAAACGATAAAACACAATCACCATGACCTACCGATCCCCCAAAGAGAAAAAACAACGACGAGCCGTGCGCCTGCGCACGCTCGCGATCGTGCTCGCTGGGTTCGTCATCTTAACCCTGCTCGATTTCCCCTTGCTCCACATCTTCTATATGGGCGACGACCGATCGATCGAGCACCATGATTGGTATCGTTTCCTCCGTATCCTCGGATTCCTAGGCACCTGGGCCGCTATCGGGTTCGTCTTCATCCTCCACGATCGAAACCGCCACCGAGGTGCAGCTGTATTCCTGAGCGCACTGACATCGGGCGCACTCGCCGAACTCGCCAAGCTCATCTTCGCCCGCGAACGCCCCGTCGAGGGCAATCAGATCCAAGAAGGCTGGTACCACTTCCGTGGGATGTTCTCCGGGTTCGCCGATGGCTCAAACCTCGGGCTCCCATCCTCCCATGCCGCCGTCGCCTTCGGCGGGTGCCTCATGCTCGCCGCCTTCATCCCCAACTCCCAAAGATTCCTCATCCTTCTTGCCCTGGGCTGTGCCATCACCCGAATGCTCACCGGCGCCCACTTCGCCACCGACATCTACCTCGGGGCAATCATTGGCTGGCAAGTCGCCCTCCTCTACACCAAACTCACCCCCCAAAGATACACCGCGATCTAGCCTTCCTTCCTTTCTTCCCGTCTTCCTTCTGCTCTTTTCCGTACCTCTGTGTTGAACTCTTCTCCCTCCCAATCCCCATTCCCCAATCTCTGATCCCTATCCTTCCCCATCCATGACAATCCTCGACCGCTACATCGCACGCCAATATCTCTTCAATGTGTTCGCCCTTTTGGTGATCCTTTTTAGCTTTGTGCTCGTCATCGATGTCTCGCTCAATCTCGATCGGTTCCTCCGCATCGCCGACAGGCTCGCGACTTCAGACGCCGGCGATGCCCCGGGCGCAATCCGCCGATGGATCGTCACCCTCCTCCTTATCGCTGATCTATGGTGGCCCAAGCTCCTCCAACTCTACAACTTCCTCATCGGCATGGTCCTCGTCGGCGCGATGGGCTTCACCTTCTCCCAGATGACCAAGCACCGAGAGTTCATCGCCATGATGGCGGCCGGCGTCGGGCTTCATCGTGTGATGCGCCCTGTCATCGTGATCGCCCTGTGCTTCACCGGGCTCCAGATCATCAACATGGAGTTCATCATCCCCAAGATCGCGCCGCTGCTCGTCCGCGATCATGGCGAAGCAGGAACTAGGCAGCTCGGGTCCGCGTCCGTCCCCCTCACACTCGACGGCTCGGGCACCCTCTTCCGCGCCGCCTCCTTCGATGCAGACACCGACACCCTCACCGGCGTCTACATCCTCGAACGAGATAGCCAAGGCAAAGCAACCCGCGCCATCACCGCAGACTCCGCCACCTACCGCGACGGCGGGTGGGACCTCGCCACCGGCCAAGCCCAATCCCGAGGCAAAGCCTACATCGAAAAATCAGTCCCCATCGCCCGCATCGAATCCTCCCTCGACCCAACAGAGCTCCGCATGAACCGCTACGAGTCCTACTCGCAAGCCTTGAGTTTCATGCAGGTCTCCCAGATGCTCAATCGCGATACCCTGACCGACCCGGCCACACGCGCACGCTACACCCGCATCAAGTGGGGACGCTTCGCCGTGATGATTTCGTCCCTGCTCGCATTGGTCATCGCCATGCCCTTCTACATCACCCGCGAGCCAAAGAACATGGTCTTGCAATCCATCAAGTGCGCCCCCATCGCCATCATCTCCCTCATCGGCGGCGTCCTCGGTGCCTCCGCCTCCATCCCCGGCATTCCCCCCGCCCTCGGAGTCTTCATCCCCGTCATGCTCCTGAGCATCATCGCCATCTCCCAAGTCAGCTCAATGAAGACCTGATTCTGACTTTTGCTACTTCACCGAACTTTCACACGAAACTTCTTGCTTCTCACAACAAACACACGATGATAACCTTTGTGCCCATCGCACGAATCGGAGTTATCCCATGGCCTCAATCGTCTTCTACTTCCAAGTCCACCAGCCACACCGCCTAAAGCCCTACTCCGTCTTCCACACCGACCCCTTCTACTTCCACGAAGAGGCCAACGCCCAGATCGCCGAAAAAGTCGCTGACAAGTGCTACCGCCCGACGACCAAGCTCATGCTCGATCTCATCAAACGACACGAGGGCAACTTCCGCATCGCCTACTCCATCACAGGAACCGTCATCGAGCAATGGAAAAAATACACCCCCGATGTCCTCGACCTCTTTGTTGAGCTCGCCAACACCGGGTGCGTCGAGTTCGTCGCCGAAACATACTACCACTCGCTCAGCTTCCTCTACTCCCAAGACGAGTTCGCCCACCAGCTCGACATGCACACCAACCTCATCGAACAACACTTCGGCCAAACCCCAAAGGTCTTCCGAAACACCGAACTCATCTACGCCAATCAACTCGCCCAAGCCCTTGCCAAAATCAAAGACAAGAACGGCGACCCAAGATTCCTAGGCACCATCTGCGAAGGCACCGACACCCACCTCGGCTACCGCTCCCCAGCCCACATCTACCAACCGCCCGCACACGACGGCCAACCCATCATGGGCCCAAACAACCGCCCCCTCGGACTCCTCCTCAAAAACTACAAACTCTCCGACGACATCGCCTTCCGATTCTCAAACAAAGGCTGGGAGGAATACCCACTCAATGCCGAAAAATTCGCCAAATGGGTGAACCAAATCAACGGCGACGGCTACCTCTGCAACCTCTTCATGGACTACGAAACCTTCGGCGAACACCAATGGGCAGACACAGGAATATTCAAGTTCCTCGAAAAACTCCCCGAAGCAGTATTCGATGTCGCCAAAAAAGCCGACGGCTCAACCGAAAACCACTTCATCACACCAAGTGAAGCACTCCAACGCTTCGACCCCGTCGGCGAATACGATGTCCCCGAGTTCATCTCATGGGCCGACACCGAACGCGACCTCTCCGCCTGGCGCGGCAACGCCATGCAACACAACGCCCTCGAAGAAACCTACCGCGTAGAAAAAATCATCAAAGACCGCCTGATCGAGATCAAAGCCAACCCCGACCCAAAGCAATCAACCGAGATCGACCACATCCTCACCGACTGGCGCAAACTCACGACGAGCGACCACTTCTACTACATGTGCACCAAATACTGGGCCGACGGCGATGTCCACAAATACTTCTCCCCCTACGACTCCCCCTACGACGGCTACATCAACTTCATGAATGTACTCGATAATGTCAAGACACGACTCGCGAAGGTGTAATTTAGGTTCAAGGTGCTTAACACATAGTCCAGCTCCGCAATAGATCGACGGAGTGTTTGTCGAGAAATAATAATGTTGATTGTTGTTTGTGCCGTAAGACACACGCGTGAGTTTCATTTCCGATTTGGTTTATCCATATCGAAGTGGATTCTCGGGGATACGAGGTTGTAGAAAATGCTTTAGGGACACAGATATGAACCTGGTCGATGAGGACATATCCGTTTCGCAGTGGGAAAAGACCGAATATTGGCCATGCTACCATAAAGAAGCTTAGCGCGAATATATCGACGAAGTTGAATAGTTCGGTGTATGATTTGTTTGTATAAATAAATTGATACAAATAAACTGCAAGCATAAAAATAATACAACTAGCTACACTGAGTTTTGTGCGGTCAAGCTTCAATCCGCTGAGCCGATGGACTTCGTGAAAGAGTTCGGGGTTAGGTTGAGAGCAAGCAGATAGCTTTGGGTATTTTGTGTGCACCGATTTTTTGTAAAAATAAGGCACAGAGAAAAAGACCACGATGGAAAAAACCAGTGTTATCATGTTTGATCCTTCTCTCCGCGTTTAAATTTATGTGGGAATATCTGGGCAGTCGTCACCAAATGCATCGTGAGCGGCTTGTACCGCCCGGTCGTATGCGCGAGCGATGGCGTCTCGAGTGTTCTCGTATGCGTTAAAGCAAGTGTTTAATGCAAGTTGCGCCCGTACGGTAGCCGCAATTCCGCAGCCTCCCATGGCAACTAGTGTTACCAAAGGGGCTATCCAACGAGTGAGAAAAGTCACGCCTACTGCGCCCCCTCCTGTGCAAATAGCCAGTTCGGCAATAAGTTGATTATTCATATTCTTTACACAGGTATTGTAAGTGCCGATTGCGTCCTCCAAATCTGCGAGTTGTTCGTTCGCCGCATCTACTAAGGCTTGAGCACAATCTATTGCAGGCCCTGCATCTCCGTCTATAAACTGGGGCTGGAAATATACCCATTCAAGATCGTCAATAAATGATTGGTTGACAGTGTCTAGTATGAACAGAAATCGTACACGCTCATTGTCATCGAGTCGCGTTCCCTGCCAAACAAGTCCGGCAATGTTTATAGTTGATATAGCGGTGCTCATTGTTCCGACAAATGAAAGTATGTTGGAATCGTGTTCAGCTAAAGAGGCGATGTCGTCAGGGGTCAAGCTGCCGCCGGCCAAGTCGACATTGGTTAGGCTCGCAAACCGAATAATAAACTCATTGTCGATAATTGTTGATCCTATAAAATCAAAAAACACATCACCCTCATTGATTTCGTCGTCAAGATAATATCCAGCTTTTGAAACATCAAAGGCGTCGTCGAAGAGGGTGTCGGAAATTGTCTTGTTGAATTTTACAAAATCTCTGAATGGGATAGGCTGGATATTGAATGCTTCATCCACAGATACTCCGGCTTCGACAGCATCCAGTGCATCAACAACCTGCTCAGCTGTCTGCGCCATCGGCTGTACAGGTTCTGCAAGCCTCCCAGATGCTTGAAATACAGGGAATGTCATTGCACTCAAAATCAACATTGTTCCGAATGTCGGGTTTGAATACTCTTTTCTCTCTTGAATCCACTTTGTGATTCGATTCATACGAAATCTCCTTATGTATGCGTACGAACACCTTGTTCATGACGCGTACAACAGATTGCAAGAAAATTCTAATTCTCGTAAACAGTGATTCGCTAAACCACAGGACTGGGTTTTTAACGACAGAACTATATCAAAAGCATAGGCATTATGATAGCGAAACACAGAAATGAGTTTCTCTCCGATTTGCTTATCCACAATACATCCCTGCTTGTGCGCTTTTCTCCCCTCATCAACCACTCCCGTGCGCAAAATCCATGTGCTCCACTCCTCCCCCCTTGAGCCGCACCGCCGATGTGCGATAATTCCTGTATGAGAATCAACACAGATCAAATCGAATCAAAGCCAACACTCACCAACGAACTCCTCGAAGACCTCCTCGACCCTTCCATGTCCGCCTTCACCATGTGCAAAATCCACAGCCTCTCCCTCACCCAACTCGCCGACCTGCTCGAATCCGAAACCTACTGCAACCTCACCGCCGACCTCGAGCGCATCTCAAACGCCCGCATCAAACTCATCGAACCCGAATCCCGCGCCCTGGCGAGCGCCCGCCTCGCCGACCAACTCAAAGACAAACCAACAACCCCCGCCCACGCCGAAACCCAACGCAAGTCCGCCGCCAAAATCCTCTCTTCATCTCTGGTGGGACGGGCTTCCAGCCCGTCGTCCCCAACTCTCCTCCCCCGGGCCTCCGGGGGAGGTGGCACGCGAAGCGTGACGGAGGGGGCCTCCCCTTCCACTTCTTCTCCCGCCTCTTCACCCACCACGCACAATACCCAGCCCATTGCGGATCGCGCCCCGCTCATACCGGGCACTGTGCATCGCCGAGGTGTCGAGCAGCTCGCCGAGTTGCACGCGGGTGATCGGAGGCAAACCATCAATCCCGAATCGTCGACTCAAGATAGTTCGATCCCGCTCGTCGAGTTGATCGAGCACCGATCCGAGCCGAGCATCGGGCATCAGCCAACGATGCCAAGGGTTGACAATGTGTGTCCAATCGACGATCGCATGCCCGGGCGGAATCCGGCGCATCGCCTTGCCCGTGCTTGTCGGCTGGGCAATATCAGGTTGGTGCGAAGCAAACCGGGTGACCGCCAAACCAACCGGAGCCGCGATTCGACCTGTATGTGAAGGGTTATACCGATCAATCGCATCGCTCGCGACCCGGATCCCGCCGAGCAACAAGAACGCAGCCCGCGATGGATCGAGCGTGTCGATCAACCCTTCGATCTGGATTTCGATTGTCGAGAGCACCAAGTGCAGCTGCGAACGGACGAGTTCTATCTTGAGCATCCCGGCATATCGTAGATCGGTTTCGATTTCGTCGAGTATCGGCCCAGAAGGTGTCGAACGATTGAGTGCTGCAAATCGATTCCCCGCGCGTGTCATCAGCAGCTCAAACGCCTTGCTCCGCATCTGTTCTTCATACAC
>MAAC01010925.1_pt1 | contig 20650 bp, 19 predicted proteins | sample 1115981 | NCBI WGS metagenome assembly MAAC01 (sample SAMN04961126, study PRJNA320927) | seawater metagenome | isolation source: sample BD02T64 sea water enriched with oil for 64 days | place: USA:Gulf of Mexico | collected 2013-07-27
GAGAAATCAAGGCTGCGTAGATATTGGAAGTACTACGCGACACCAAGAACGCCCCATGCCGCCTGAACCAGTTCTTGAGAAAAACCCTGATAAGAACGATTAAGGCGTCCATAAACAGTAAAGATCGCGGGCTGAACCACCACCCCGAGAACCATAGCGGCGAGAAGATCTGGATCACCTCTTCTTACCGCCTTCTCTTTCTGAGCTTTTTGGATAAGATCACGGATCACAACAACAGGTGTCACCATGCCTTCAGAAACATGATCAAGCTGACCATGCTGGGTTAAGAGCAAAAAGGTAAAGAGCGCGCGGTCCTCATCAAACAAACGACAGAAGGTCTCAACCATCACTGCTATCTGCTGTTTTATACCTTCTTGCTGTGACGCAATTTCAGAGAGAGCTTTTCCCTGTTCTTCATAGAGAGACAAGAAAAGCGTTCGAACCAGCTCATCCTTACTTTTGTAATGCCTATAGATCGTTCCCTCGGCAATAGAGGCTCCAGCCGCGATATCTTTCGTCGTCGTTTCTGCCACGCCCTGTTTTGCAAAAAGCTCCATGGCTGTTCGATTTATTTTGAGTTTTGTAGCCGTGCCATCGCGCATAGTCTCACCGACTTGTTGATCATCAAAGTGATTAAGTACTCACAATAACAAGATACGCGGCAGAGAAAACAAAAAAGAGCCCGCGTAGAAAACTGACCCCTTTTTCAATACCAAAACCTTAATACGATAAGCTCTAAAATTCTTAGTGATATCCAATCAAGCTCATGCATTGATCAAACTCACGTAAGAAGTGATCCGCGTCTTCCATCGAGAAACAAATTGGTGGTTTGATTTTCACAACGTTATCTAACGGACCATCAGTGGAAAGTAATATCCCTCGATCCTTCATCAGGTTCACAACCTGACTTGCTTCTGCGGTTGCGGGCTCAAGACTATCGTGATCCCGGACCAATTCCACTCCAATGAACAGGCCCCGCCCCCGGACTTCTCCCATCAAGGCGTGCCGGGCAAGCATTTGTTCAAGACCATCCATGATGTGTTGCCCAACCTGACCAGCATTGTTTTGCAAGCGCTCATCGCGGATAATCTGTAAGACTTCCAGACCAATGGCACAGGAAACCGGGTTCCCACCAAAGGTATTGAAATATTCCATGCCATTGAAAAAGGCATCAGCAACAGCGCGAGTCGTTATAACCGCCCCCAGCGGATGGCCGTTTCCAATGGGTTTACCCAGCGTGACAATATCCGGCACGACATCTTGCAATTCAAAGCCCCACATATGGCTACCTATTCGCCCAAATCCAACCTGAACCTCGTCAGCAATACAAAGACCACCCGCCGCACGAACAGCTGCATAGACTTTGGACAAGTAGCCATCCGGTAAGACAATTTGTCCTCCGCAACCAAGCAGTGATTCAGCAATGAAAGCTGCAGGTTTACGACCTGCTTCTACTAATGCCTCCAACTGCTCGATGGCCATATCGGCGTACTTCAGACCACAATCAGGATCATCCGCTTTAATCGGCCCGCGGTATCCATCGGGCATCGGGCATATTTTCACATGATCAGGACACCCTTTGCCGCCCTTCCTATTGAACTTATAGGGGCTTAGATCGATCAAAGACGTCAAATTACCATGATAGGCATGATCGACGATTAACATATCTTCGCTGCCCGTGTAGTTTCGGGATAAACGAAGAGCAAGATCGTTTGCTTCGCTGCCCGAATTGGTAAAGAAGCACACTTCCAACGGATCAGGAAAAGTTGCCAACAACTCCCGGGCATAGTTGACGATATTGTCGTGCATATAACGGGTGTTCGTATTCAGAACAGGCATTTGTTCTGCAGCAGCGGCTACGACGCGCGGATGGCAGTGCCCGACATGACAGACATTATTGACCATATCCAAATACTTCTCGCCCTGATCCGTATAAAGAAACTGTCCCTCCCCCCGGATAATTTTTAATGGATCAGAATAAGAAAGGCTGAGATTGGGACTGAGATGGCGAGACCTCTCACCGCGGATGCTCTTTGAGTTTCTGACAATCGAACCCTGACATTTGGTTTTCATGCCTAAAATCAGGTTCGGACTTGGGCAAACGGAAGACCAGACATTGATCTCACTTCTCGCTGCAACGCCGCAAACATCGTTTTCCATCCCCATGAGATCGATCAGGATTTGAAAATGCACATGCGGTGCCCAATTGCCATTTTCTGGATAAGGCCCAAGGTATCCGATAACCTCGCCCTTTTTAAACGCCTTGCCGTCTTCCCAGAGTTCAAGCGACGTCCTGCTCAGATGTCCATACTTGGTGTAAAAAACATCACCCTCATCGGTTTTGTGTTCCAAAATTACGACGGGGCCATAGTCATAATCGCGGGTATTATCATTATGAACACGAACGACACCGTCCAGAGGTGCATACAGCGGTTCATAAGCTGGCAGGAAGAGATCTATCCCCAGATGTACGGTACGCTTCTCATCAGGATTAACGGTCTCAAAAAAATCCCCCTTATAGACGTCACGATCTTCAAGGTAGCTACCAATTCCAACGGCAGCATTAGCCTCTTCCATCAGAGAGAAAATCACATTGGTGGCATCTTCCGCACTATGGGGGATGCCTTCGTCGTTGACAGACAGTGGTGAAAGGTCAAGGACCAGAACATTATCTGGTGTAAGGTCATGTTGGCAGATCGGGCCAATTTTATCAGCATTCGCAGAGAGCCACTGCACAATCTTTCGAGAACCGTTACAGGCTTCAAGACCACAGACATCGCGAAAACGGTAATGAACAACCTGTGGATTGATCTGTTCCATCCGGGTAAGGAGTTCCCGGACATCTTTTTGGCTAATTAAAAGATATTCATTGCCCGGATCTGCCGCATATTGTTGCGCAGCCATACAGCATGATTCAGCCAACCGCACCCTGATCAAGTCATAAAGAAGGGCTATTTCTTCTTTGAGCAAAGGATTTACCCGGTGATAACCAGCCACAACATCACAGGCACGCCCAACCGGATCACGTTGCCCGAGCATAGCATAAGCACAAGCAACAGCGAGCTCGCATATTCTATGACTTTTAATAAAATCGCCAAAATCAATCAGGCCGGAAATCACACCATTCCCATCAACAAGAATATTGTAATCATTGGCGTCGTTGTGAATGATCTGAGAAGGTAAACGACTGAGGTTACTTGCCGTTTGGACCTCAAACTTTTCCAGAACAGATCCGACAATTGTTCTGGTAGCCGGATCATCTATCAAATGAACAAAGGCTGTATGAGCAGGTGCTTGGGCGATGTCCCACAAGAAACTTCGTTGCGCTCCTTTGTGGAGAAAAGACTTAAGGGCAACATCCATGCGCCCCATCAGCTGCCCGATCTGCGTAAAGTCCAACGCTTGCGTTTTTGCTGCCTTGTTCCAGACTTCACCATCCAGCCAGGTCAATGCTCTAATAAACCGAACTTCGCCCGAAGGATCTTTAATCTGCTTTGTCGTACTGCCCTCTTTATTTTGAACGATCCGGGGAAGAGGGAGATCGACATCTCTTTGGGCAAGTTCTTGCAAGAGCTTATCCTGAGCATCCAGCCAGATCATATCGGTCTCAGGCACGTAGAGCTTAAGGACATACTCTTGCCCCGCCTCAGAAGTCATGCGGAAATTCAAATCTCGCTCACTGGGCAAAGCGGTTGCGGTTGCAATCAGCCCATAAAATTCCAGAAACAGAACTTCAGCTTCTTTTGTACTGTATTTATGAAGAGTGGCCACAGACATGAAAACGCGCCTTTACAAAAATATCGATGAATTGAATTTACTGTAGAGGAATATCCTGGCGGTATCTTTCGCCATTATGCGCGTTTCATTGTTTTTATGGAAGGTGCCTGATAGGCTCGCCCGAGCAAAATATCCTTGGTCAAAAACTCTTATAGTAAACTCAACAATACGATTGCTATCATGCGTGAATTGGACGATACAGACCGACAAATTCTGCAGGTTCTCAGGAACAATGCACGGGAAACCATAAAAGGGATTGCGTCGCAAACAAATCTTGCGCGCTCAACCATCCGGCACCGACTTCAAAAGCTGGAAGAAGACAAGGTCATTACAGGCTACAGGGTTGAACTCAAAAATGCTTCGACCAGTGGATTTGGCGCATTTTTATTTTTGAATTTAAAGCAAACACCTGCAACTGCCCTCATTGCGGAAATATCCAGTTTTCCAGAAGTTATACGATGTTATTCTCTCGCCGGAGAGCCTGATTTACTTATTGAAATACAGACCGAAACTCCAGAAGCTTTGAATGAAATCAGAAATAAGCTCTCAGGCAACCCGATCGTTAGCGACCTAAAAACATCCCTTGTGCTCAACAGAGAACTTGAGACCTGAAAAGGTTTTTCACCTTAATCTTCGCCTGCTTTGTCGTCACCTGCTTTACCCTCATTGGCCGCATCTTCTGGGCGCACCAAACGTCCTTCTTCAGCTTTGAAGAAGAACTGACTGGCAATCAACCAACCCTTGAGAGGGCGCAAGGGTAAAATACAACTCAGGAGCAACATAGGCATTGTTGTCAGGAAATGCGCCCAAACCGGTGGTTCGATTTTAACCTCGAACCAGAGGGCAAAGATTACCACCGGAATACTGAACAACATTTGAATAAAAAATGCAGGTCCATCCGCAGGGTCAGCAAAGGAATAACTCAGACCGCATACCTTGCAACCAGGAGCGACGCTCAAAAATCCATCGAAGATTTTCCCCTCGCCGCATCGTGGGCATTTGCCACGGATCCCTGTCTGCATCGCAGGTAGTTTTGGGTAAATCTTTTCTGAAGTATCTTGCATGTTAAATTCCACAGTTATTTATACGGGGCCCCATCAGCGTTTATACCTGAGATTTATTGATGAAGTTTACTCATGAAATTTACTCAGGGGATTCGCATTTATTATGGAGCTACTGATAATCGAAACTTGCCCTTCATACGAGAGACAAGGGGCGCTACACAACGTCGCAGCCCCTCCAGAGACCTTATTCACCCTAGTTCAAATGAGGTAATGCCATATATTTTGTCCAAGGGCAGATCAACCATATCTCCCCGATACATGCGCGCCGTCTCAAAGCTTTGAGCAAGATTATAACGCTCTGCAAGCGCCAATCCCTCGACGTTATTTTCGGGAACATCAAGGATGATCTTACCGCCATCACCCCGGCTGCAAAGAGCCTGAAATAGGGTATCGGCGATAGTTGGGCTTTCTGCAAACAATGGTCCCGTCTTGTAACCGTCCGCATAGGGGCGGATCAAACCATAGCCTGTGATATCACCTTCTTCAATATAGGCGTATCCTAGGTGTCCCTCTTCCCTTACCCAGCAATCCAAGAAACTCTGTCGCTTGGCAAAAAAGAACTTCGCATCAAATTCAAGAACCTGTTCTATTGGCAGGCTTCTGATATCAACCAGCTTTGGATTTGGAGGCACAGCAAATTCGACATTTCCTTCAAACCGAATGTTTCTGTGTGATAGAGAAAACCCCGATTTGATATAGTTATCCTGCTGATCCACGACACCATCAAGTCCAACGGTTCGTCCATTCAACGTTTGCATGGCATGGTTCCAGATTTGAATTCCATAGCCCTTCCCGCGCCAGGGCTCACGCACGATGTAAAAGCCCACGAACCCATAATCATCCCCGTATTTCACCGCTGATATACAGGCAATCGGCTCACCGTTGAGTAGACCCAAATAAAAACCGCTTGGATCTGCCTGATAAAAACACTGAATATCACACAAGCCAGGATTCCACCCTTCGCCAGCAGCCAGATCGCACAAGAATTGAATTTCATCTTCAGCAACCAAGCGAATTTCAAAATGATCTCTGGATGTCCTGTCTGTCACGAAAATAACCTTTTAGAATAATGAATTATGGCGTTAAGATAATGATACGTAAGCTGTGATACCATACGGAAAGTAGCAAAAAATTGTGTCAAAATTTGGAACTTCCTGATCATGACCCCAAATGAAATTATCCACTTGTCTCATTACAATGCCTGGGCAAATAAAGCTCTGTACAACGCTTGTTCTGAGCTCTCGGAAAGTGAATACAAACGAGAGCGGAAAAGTTATTTTGGATCAATCAACAACACCCTGAACCATATTCTGGTTGGTGACCGTATTTGGTTTGGCCGCCTGGAAGGTGTTCCAGAAAAATTGTCTCTTGAGGATATTCTATATGAGGACTTCAACAATTTGAGATCAGCTCGAGAAATCGAAGATCACCGGATCATCACTTATGCGGAAAACATCAGCCAAGATACCCTGGATAGTAAACTGGAATATCAAAACATCGCAGGCAATTCTCATAGCGACCCGATGAACATAATACTCCGCCATGTATTTAACCACCAAACTCATCACCGTGGTCAGGTTCATTGTCTATTGAGCCAGACAGACATTGCTCCGCCCTCACTTGACATTCTTTATTTTGTGCGCGCGAATGACTGAGCCCTCATTTTACTGCTCATGCAAAAAGATCCATTTGCGCAGAGGATTTTTTTGAACTTTGAAACTGTTTCGGGACGGAAAAACTCTCGGTATCCAAATGTCTCAATGATCTTCTGTTAAGACCATACCGTTGCCTGGACAAAGCAAATCGATCCGCAATCAGCTTGGCAAAAACCCCCTCGCCTCGCATGCGTTTCCCCCAACGAGAATCGTAATCCTTACCTCCACGCATCCCCTGTAAAATATTCATCACACGGCTCGCCCGGTCTGGATAACTCTTGTGCAACCATTCCAGCCACAAGTCGCGAATTTCCCCTGGAAGGCGTAACAGGACATAGCTACAGCTAACAGCGCCAGCCCGCGCAGATAAACCGAGAACACGTTCTATTTCATGATCGTTTAAAGCGGGAATAATTGGTGCCATCAAAACGGAAACAGGCACGCCTATACGTGTAAGCTCTCTTACCGCATCGAGGCGTCGCATCGGCGTTGATGCCCGGGGTTCCATCGTTCGCGCAAGCTTGCGGTCAAGTGTCGTCACAGATACAGCCACTGAAACCAGGTTCTTGCGGGCCATGCGCTCCAGAATATCCATATCACGGGTAACCAGATAACCCTTGGTTATGATACCTACAGGCTGATTAAAGGCTTCACAAACTTCCAGCGCCTGGCGTGTAATTTTTTGTTCTCGCTCTATCGGTTGATAAGGGTCTGTATTCGCACCAAAAGCGATAACCTTGCAGCGATAAGATTTCTTCGACAACTCTTGCTCCAAAAGCCTCGCGGCATCATCTTTGGCAAAGATCAACCGTTCAAAGTCAAGGCCAGGAGACAACCCTAGATAAGCGTGAGATGGTCGAGCGAAGCAATAGATACAGCCGTGTTCACATCCCTTGTATGGATTGAACGATAACTCAAAGGGAATATCAGGGGATGAATTCTTGGAAATAACAGAACGGCTTGGATCTGGCATGACTTCAGTCTTGAGCTTCTCTCCCTCCCCCAAGCTTCCCCAACCATCATCCATACGTAAGCGTTCTTCGCGCTCAAAGCGCCCGACTCTATTGGTAACCGCTCCACGTCCACGAATGGCGTTGGGGTGTAAGCTATCTGTAGCCCCAATGCTCTCTATGTTCTGATCGCTATCGAATGTCTCTGCCATGACATAAATTACGTTAATTAGAACAAATGGTGAACATAAAATTACAATTAATTAAGAAGTATCCGTAATAAGGCACAATATCAATTACTTAAATCGTTCCTCCAAATCAAGAAACTATGTTCATGAAAAGTAAGAATCCAGTATTTAACACATGAATTTTCTAAAGTGGGGAGTGATCAAGCGTTCTTTAACGGGAGTTCACCGGTCTGTTCTAAGGAAGTGGCGATAGAAAATGCCTCCGATCAAGGGAGTAAGATAGATCGGCACCTGATAGAGAGCCAAAAACGGTAAAATCTGATCAAGCTTTTCCAGCGGGATAGCCGCCGCAAAAAGACCGAGATTCCTATTCCCTGCAAGCATAGCAAAGGACAGAGATTGTTTTCGAGTTGTCCCTAGGCCAGCGCCTTCAATAGCCATCCCTAATGCTGAGAATAAAATCTGGGTTCCAAAGTTTGCGACCAACACAATAACCAGCAGATAAAAAACTTGTTGTGGCGTATCATTTAAAATCCGGGCAACCCCTCCCATAGCTGCAACAACAAAAAGCACCATAATCAAGGTGCTCAATCCATCAAGCGCCGAACCGTTTGTTTTGATCCATTCGCGCCCCAGAATTTTTCGAATTATGATTGCTAGAAAAACCGATGCGCCAACGGTAAGCAGCAGGCGTGAGAACAAAGCCCAACTGTCAAAATCCATATCAAATCCCAATGTGAAACCAACCATAATCGGCGCAATCAGCGGAAGAATTATTGTTCCTGCTATGGTGACATTGAAAACAAGTTCGGCATCCAGTTTAAGCAAATAAGCCAGATTTGGTGCAGACCCTAAAGGAGGCGCGCAAACCATAAAAACCAGCGCCATGTGCAAAGGCAGGGAAAGGACCAGGAAACGTGCCAACCAATCCATTCCCAAGGGCATAATAATCATGAGCAAAACAAGCGAAGCACAAAGACTTATAGGGCGGCCAAGGAGATGAACCACTCTGGTCAAATCTACCCTGACCATTGCCATGGTTATGAGACCAACAATAATATGTGGGAGATAGGGCAAAAGGCTTTTACTGATAACCTCTGGCAGGAAAGCACCGACAGGCAGACTTATAGCTAATATCAATGAGGCGCGTTTTCCAAATTCTGAAAACCCAGAATTAAATCCAGAAAGTACACCTGAAATTATTAACGACACGGCCTTGTTTCCTTAGCATCAAAATTCATTGCTATTGAGTAACTTTGCCTGACGCTTTTTACGTACAGAAAGCCAAACCCCAAAGCCTATCAATAAAGCGCCTGCCCCATGGTAAACTTCTGGTTGCTCACCCAACAAAAGAATAGCCAGAGTTGCTGCAAACACTGGTAACAGGTGAATAAATTGTCCTGCGAGGCTTGCCCCCACATGTTTCACACCTTCGTTCCAGCAGAGAAACGCAATAATAGAAACGGGAACTCCTGCATAAAATACGGCGAGTAAATTGTTGCGTGTAACCTCCAGAGGAGCGGCCTCAATCCACCCTGAGAAATACAGTATGGCAAGAACAACTTCGCCAATAATTACGTTCAAAAGAATGAAGGAAAATGAGGATACCCCCGTCGGCTTCCAGCGCAACAAGGCCGAATATAAAGACCAGCAAAGAACCGCGCCGAGAATAAATAAATCACCGCTGTTAAACGTTAAACCAAGTAAATTCTCTGGATTTCCTCTGACAAGAAGAGTCACAACACCACAAAAGGAAATCGCAATCCCAAGTATTTGCATCGGCCTGATTCGCTCTTGAAATACCATAAATGACACCGCGATAATAATCACCGGAATCATTGAATTAAAAAGTGCTGCGTTCGTCGCAGTTGTTGTTTGCAAGCCAAAATATAAAAACGTGTTAAAACAGGTAACGCTCAACAGTCCGAGGATAATCATTTTACCCATAACCGGGCGATAGTGATGCCAGTCTCTAATCAAGGCCGGTACCGTGAAAGGTAAAAGACATGCAAGTGCGATAGTCCACCGCCAGAAAGATAATGTTAACGGATCTATTTCTGTGGAAATGACACGCCCGACAATGAAATTTCCAGCCCATAAGAGCTGTGCTGAAATCAAGAACCCAAAGGCCCAGCGTGGAGAAGACATACCAACCTCGTTTTATAAGAAAATACGAACCCGGAAAATCAGTTCCGAAAATCAGTGACCACATTGATCGAGCTCAAGATAGAGTGAAGCTACGTCAAACCCTATAGAGCAGCAAGGCTGGAAAAATCAGCTGAGGCATAAACACTAAATTTACTTCAAATAATGAGTCCTGACCCTAAGTCACGACCTCGGCCAAATCGTAATCCAGATCAAAAGGCAATACAGTACGCTCAGCAGGAAAGACACAGGTAATTTGGGTCCCTTTCCCAATTTCACTATCAATATTTAACCGACCATCGTGCAACTCAACAAAGCTAACCGTAAGAGGTAAACCGAGCCCAAGGCCTCTTTTCCCCCGCATAAGTGGAGAAGACCCTTGCGCGTATGAATCGAGCACCCTTTGTGCAATAGCCTGGTCCATACCTTGCCCGGTATCCCGAACCGATAAACAGACATTCCCAACATTATTCAACCCGCCCCAAAGGACGATTTCGCCCCCGGAACGTGTAAATTTTAATCCGTTGGACAAAAGGTTAATCAAGGCTTGTTGTATAACCCGCATATCGCAAAACAAACCAAGATTTTCCGGGATAATTTCAGTAGAAAGCTTTATTCCCGCTTCACGAGCTCGACTGCTAACGACCCTTTCGCAAGTATCAAATAGATCTTTAATACTATGGTTTTCTTCTTTTAGCTCGATTTTACCAGCTTCGAGCTCAGCAAGATCTAAAATATCATCAACAAGCTGGAGAAGTTGAGAACCACTGTGTTCTATTTGAGAAGCGTATTCTTTATAACGATCATTCTCTATCGGCCCAAACATTTCCTGGGACATAATTTGGGAGAAACCAATAACAGTGTTTAAGGGCGATCTGAGCTCATAACTCATATTCGCCAGAAACTGGTTTTTAGACCGTACTGCTGATTGTGCTTTTTGCCGTGCCTCGTCAAGATCCTGAGCAAAGTTCCTGAGAAAATCCACCTGACTTTCCAGACGGCCCTCTGCTTCGCTCAACTCTTCTATTCTTAGCTTAAGAATATTCTCATTGCGTTGAAGATGACGCAAATCATCCAGTCTTTTCAGATTATGGCGAAAAAGATCTGCAGCCCTTGCAATATCACCGAATTCATCTTGGCGTTCCATCCCTTCAAGTTGGCCAACATTACGCCCTTCTGCCAGGCGTCCCAGAGCTTTTGTTACCCTTGAAAGGTCAACGACAATCGACGATGTTACGCCCCAGGCCAAGCCCCCAAGGACAAATAATCCGAGTGCCATGCAAGATATGAAAAGAGGGATGTAAAACGAATATCTCTGTAACAGGGCACCCATATCCTCTTCTGTACGCTCACTGTAATAATCGACATACTCCCCAAAATCTTCAGAGATACGAAGAAACCAATCGCTTGCCTGACGCATTTGGGCCAGCCTGAGGTTATGCCCTCTACCTGTTAGTTCTCGGGCTGACAAGATGACCTGTTGATAACGATCCAAATGCTCAATAACATTATTTAAATGACGTATTTCCTGCTCTTCCAGAGCAGGGTCCTCACGAATATCTTCGAGCAGATTTTGGATACTATTCAATTCTTCGACATAAGGTAATGATGCTCTTGAAAATTGATCATCCAAAAAATCTTCACTCGTACGGGAGAGCAATACAGCAAGGTTACTATTGGTATCCGTTAATCGGCGAAAAAGAACCGTCAAATCAGAAAGACGCCGAGCTTGGTGATTTTGCGTTTGTTCTAAAATAGATCGTTCATCTTCGAGAATATAAACGGCAAGTGCCCCACCAAATATGAAAAGAGCTATGGAGAAGAGAACAACCAGATATATGCGCCAACGAAGGTGAAACCTGCTCAGCCCCTTATATACGGGGCGAGGTTCATCCCCGGTTGGCAACAGAGAATCACGACTGAGCTTTCGAACGGATTTATCGTCAGAAACAGTCATGATCGGCACTAAAACATATCAGCGAACACTTAGCCCAAAACATATAGAAATTATATACCCTTCATAGCCTTATTGTCAGTTTGGCAAGCACAAATAAATACAAAGCAAGCGCACCATTTCAACACAATACAATATTAAGATGGAAAGCCCGATGAAATACACCCCATAGATGTACACACCTAATATTTAACGCATGATTAAAAAGTTGGGCTAGATTATATCATCTTCATGTAACGCTGCATGAATTGCCTTGCGTAAAGCAAGAGGCTGATATCCTGCCTTTGCCATTACACGTAACCCATTGTAAGTCACATTTAAATTACGAGCGTTCTCAACCAATTTATTCTGATTAACGCGTTCAAATTGCTTAGACGCTCTCAGCGCGATAAGAAAACCCTTTTCCATTCGGTTCATCATACGCTGACATTCAAACTCTACCCTTTTGTCATGAGGGGCCTGATCAACGACCGAGTTACAAAGAAAGCATCCACGTCGATCCCCGTGTATTTCAACTGCCGATACAATATTTTCCATAAGTTGAACAATGCGAGCAGATCCATCAGGGATCGTTTTATCGCTCAATAAAGTTATGCCTTCAGTGATACATGTTTTGTCGTAATATTTTAAAGTCTCGATAAAAAGAGTTCTTTTATCACCAAAAGCTTTATAGAGACTCCCCCGGGCAATCTGCATTGCGCCAAGCAAATCATTAAGGCCAGCGCCTTCAAAGCCCTTCTCCCAAAAGACATTCATCGCCTGTTCAAGAGCATAATCAAAATCGAACTCACGCGGCCTAGCCAAATTTAATAACCTTTAAAATCAATGAAATAGATAAAAATTCATGTCACTAAATCGAACAAAAACAATTCATCACGACTTTGTGTTTTTGACCAAACGGTTCCTAACCACATATTAGTCGAGAAGCCGCAACAATCAAGGGGCGGTCAATTAGGAACCAAACGGTCACTTATTTTTTGGAGATAATAAATGTTAAAGTTCTTTAAAGTTATCGCTGCAGTCGTTTTTGCAGTATCTGCATTTGCAATCGCACCAGCACATGCCGACGGCAGCGTGTCACATGGCACTTTTGATGGTCGTAGTGACCATGTCACGACTGGCGGCGTAGAAATCGTCAAGGATGGTCACGGTGGATACAAAGTTATTCTCGCAAAAGATTTTTCTCTGGATGGCGCTCCTGATCCTAAATTGGCTTTTGGTCACAACGGTGTCGATAAAAGCACCATTTTTGCCCCGTTAAAAAGTAAAACAGGTCACCAGGAATACGAACTTCCTGCTTCAATCGACCCAACCAAATACAATGAAATATATGTTTGGTGCGAAAAATTCAGCGTTCCCCTTGGCGTTGCAAGCTTGAAATAAGTTTACAGCACTCGGAACCGAAACGGCCGATCAATCCCCCCTTGATCGGTCGTTTTGCTTTTGAAATTTTAATAGAAACTATAACTTCGACAAATCCATGTTTCCACCACACACGAGCACACCGACTTTTTCATTCGGTTCAGGGACATACTTGCCTGATAACAATGCGGCCAGAGCCGTTGCACCCCCTGGCTCAGCAATTTGCCGGAAATTCTCCCACAAAACACGTTGTGCCTTGGCAACATCCTGATCGGATACAAGTATAGAACCGCTAACAAACTTTTCCGCAGCTTCATAACCACGAGTTCCAATTGTACTCGCCCCCAACGCATCTGCGGCCAAGCCAGAAACGGTAATATCGATCGGTTGGCCAGCTTCTCGGGCCGAATGTAACGTTGCCGTTCCTTCAGTCTCCACGGCGATAATTTTTACCCTGCCGCGGTACCAGGATGAGACACCACCAATCAAACCACCGCCCCCGACAGCTATCAGCAAGCTATCCAGTTCTGGTGCCTGTTCTTCGAATTCAAGACCAACAGTGCCCTGTCCGGTTAAAATCTCGAATTGATCATACGCGTGAAGCAACTTGGCCCCGGTTTCTTTCTGTCTCATCAGACAGGTCTCAAGGGCTTCGGAAAAATTACGGCCGACAATATTTATTTTGGCCCCGTATTCCTCAAGCTTGGCGAGTTTGGCAGCAGCGACAATTTCAGGGACAAAAATCTCAGCACGTATCCCTAACTTATATGCCGCATACGCAACCGCAGCACCGTGATTCCCCCCCGATGCAGCAATAACACCCGCATCTGTCAAATCACTGGACAGCAGAGCGTTAAAGGCCCCCCTTGATTTAAACGATCCTGCATGCTGGATTTGTTCAAACTTTAAAGTTACTGGAACATCCTCAATCAATTCACCTGCTGGCACCCGTAAAATTGGTGTACGCCTGATATGCTCGCGAATAAGTTCATACGATGTCAGAATAGATGATTGAGAAATAGTCTCTGCCACGATTTTCACCATAATTTATTTGATTACCTATAACATTCGACATTACAGGATCATGTAGGAAGTGATCCCTGCATTAAAAGGGCGAACATCCCCTCGGTTAAAATAGACACAATTATGCCCAGCAAACCAATAAGAACAAACAAACCTGCGTTAAGCTACTATTTTTATTAAGATATTCACACAGAATTTCATTCCAACAGATAAATATCCCGTTATCCATCACGCTTTCGTCAGGTCTAATGAAATTCGGGACACGCTTCCCTATATAGCTAAGTTGTACTCGTTTTGTTCATAAAATAAATCCGAGCAGGGAACCCGACAAATGTCGCCAGAAGCAGTCCACGATATGGGCAAAAGTATTATCTTGTCCGATAGCAACCTTCTTAACACCCGTACGGTAAAGCTCGACCACGGAAGTCCGGAAGAAAAGCGACAAGAGATACTTGATTACTTCCATAAAACCTTCTCTCTTTACGAAACTATTTTTGAGTGCCTCAACAGTGATGAAGCCTTTTATGCACGAGCAAACCGACTTCGACACCCCTTGATCTTTTACTACGGCCATACGGCTGTTTTCTTTATCAACAAGCTCAACGTTGCCAAGTTAATAGATAAGCGTCTCGACGAAACGCTCGAATCAACCCTGGCCATCGGTGTCGATGAAATGTCGTGGGATGATTTGAACCAGAATAGCTATAACTGGCCAACCCCGGCTTCTGTGAAAGCTTATCGGGATAAAACACGTGTGTTGGTCGATCACTTCATTCGCACCTGTGATCTAAGTGTCCCGATCAATCAGGACGATCCACTCTGGATTATCATGATGGGTATAGAACATGAACGTATCCATCTGGAAACAACAGCTGTCCTGATCCGCGAGTTACCTCTTGATTTGCTCAAGCCTCACCGGATCTGGAGTAAAATTTGTCGTGCGAGCTCTTCTCCGCCTGAAAACACATTATTGCCCGTTCAAGGTGGCCCCCTCACCCTTGGTAAAGGCACCAACGACCAACATTTTGGTTGGGATAACGAGTACGGTACTCTCCATACAGAAGTCGAAGCATTCAAAGCCAGTAAATATCTAGTTTCTAACCAGGAATATCTAAGTTTTGTAAAAGATAATGGATATGAGCGGGAAAAATTTTGGACCAGTGAAGGCTGGAACTGGGTAACTTACAAACAAGCCCGACATCCGGTTTACTGGATAATAGAGGGTGGTGAATACAAGTATCGCACCATGCTGGAAGTCATCTCAATGCCTTGGGACTGGCCCGTGGATATCAATTATCTCGAAGCCAAAGCATTTTGTAACTGGAAATCAGAAAAAACCGGCAAGACCATTCGCCTCCCGACAGAAGCTGAATGGTATAAACTCCGTGAATTGGAACCGACGGATCAACCAAACTGGGATCAGGCACCGGGTAATATCAACCTTGAACACGACATGTCTTCCTGCCCGGTAAACCGCCATGAATTTGCGCAAGGGTTCTTTGATATCATCGGCAATGTCTGGCAGTGGACAGAAACCCCGATCGATGGCTTGGAGGGTTTTGGAGTTCATCCAATTTACGACGATTTTTCAACCCCGACCTTTGATGGTAAACACAACGTCTTTAAAGGAGGTTGCTGGATCTCGACAGGCAACTATGCTCTTAAAGATTCTCGTTACGCCTTCCGCCGTCACTTTTTCCAATACTCAGGCTTGCGCTATGTCGAAGCCACAGAGCTTCCGACTACCGAGGTAAATATGTACGAAACAGACGATATTGTCGCTCAATACATCGAGTTCCACTACGGCAACCAATACTTCGGTGTGCCAAACTTCCCGGTTGCCTGCGCAAAGATCTGTTTGGATCACACAGCAGAGGGCAGTACGGATAGGGCTCTGGATCTCGGTTGCGCAACGGGAAGAGCATCCTTCGAGCTTGCCAAAGTATATGATCATGTCGATGCTATCGACTTCTCTGCACGCCTGATCCAGGCGCCATCAGCGTTACAGCAGAAGGGGACGCAACGTTATACCCTTCAGGACGAAGGCGATCTTGTCAGTTACAAGGAAATCAACCTCGACGATTTCGACGGCTACAACGCCATCAAGGACAAGGTTAGCTTCATGCAGGGCGACGCCTGTAATCTGGATGCCAAATATACCGACTACGATCTTGTCTTCGCTGGAAATCTGATCGACCGCCTCTACGATCCACAGACGTTTATATCAGCCATAAAGGACCGCATCCGCAATGGCGGGCACCTTGTACTGACGTCCCCCTATACCTGGCTCGAGGAATTTACCCAACGTGATAACTGGTTGGGGGGCTTCAAAGCCAACACAGGCGAGAACTACACAACCCTGGACGGATTGCGCGATGCACTTGCCCCTGAATTCGAACAGGTAGGAGAGCCAACGGATGTTCCTTTTGTTATTCGGGAAACCCGACGAAAATATCAACACACCCTAGCCGAGTTATCTGTTTGGAAGAAGACAGGCTAAAAAAATCTCGGTCCACATATTCGAAAAATCCTCGGCCTCTCAGCCGGGGATTTTTACTGTCAAATTCACGTAAAAATATCGAACTGCCGGATGAATAACGGAAAAAATCGCGTCACGTTAAACTACCGACGGCAAAATAACACAAATTCACTATTTTTTATTGACTTAATCAAAATAAACCATATATATTCCTGACATGAACACAATAGACCGGAAAATTCTTGCTCGTCTGCAGAGCGACAACAGAACCCCGATGACCACACTTGCCGAGCAAACAGGCTTGAGTGTTTCAGCGGTTAATGACCGGGTGCGTAAATTACAAAGCAACGGAACGATCCGTGAGAACAGGGCCGTTCTTGATCCTGCCGTTATTGGAATGGATCTGTTGGCTTTTCTCTTCATCGATCTCCATCAAGAGGCCAACGAAGAAGAGTTTGTTAGCGCAATAAACAATTTCCCTGAGGTCCAGGAACTGCACCACGTTACGGGACAACATAGTTATCTTGCGAAAGTACGCGCTGCCAATACTCAAGGATTGCAAGTTTTTCTCAAGCAAAAGCTCAAACGACAACCAGGCGTAACCCACACAGAAACCATCGTCGTTCTCCAGAGCGAAAAAGAAACAACAGTACTACCGGTGTAATTGTCTCTTCTCACCGGCATGAGAACCGGAAAGAGAATTTACATGTTAGCATTGACAATCAAAGGTCTTCTCATTGGCCTCGCCGTTGCAGCCCCGGTTGGCCCGATGGCCCTTCTCTGCCTTAAACTTAGCCTGGAACGCGGTATTGGTGCGGGTATAGCAACTGGCTTTGGCATCGCTGTTGCCGACATGACTTACGGCGCACTGGCTTTGCTGGGTCTGACAGCCATCATGGCTCTTCTCCTAGAACACAGTGATTTCATCAGAATGATCGGTGGCAGTGCACTGATCCTCATGGCGATCTATAGTATTTTTAAAATCTTGCGTGAAAAGAAAAGCCTCAATGCTGCAGCAATAGATAAAAAGATGCCGAGAAAACTGCTTTTTACCTTTTCCAGCGCCTACGCCCTGACCATCACAAACCCGATGACAATCCTGACTTTCCTGGCCATCTTTTCAGGCCTTGGCGCCGACGCCCCCAGCACAGATCGGTGGATTATCGCATCAGGTGTCTTTTTTGGGTCACTTGGATGGTGGTTATGCATTGCCCTGGTTGGAAGCCTTCTAAAAAAGCGGCTGTCTGAAAGTTACATCAAAATGATCGACTGGCTGTCAGCTCTGATCATCGGAGGTTTTGGGGTGTATATATGGGTTACTTAACCCTTTCCGAAACAGACAAATCGGTGTTAATTTGTCGTGGCTATTCTTCTGGGACAATGTTTTTCCAGTAGCCTTACAAATTTTTCATTTTCCAGAACTTTCCTGAGTGCTGAGTTAAACTGACCAGCTTCCGCAATATTCTAAAGAGCCCTGTAAATGTCCCGAGCCCCACTCACTTATCAGATCTATAGCTATAGAAACGACGTCACTGTCCCGGACTTTAATGATAATCGTCCGCTGATTGTCTATGATGGGGATTGTGTTCTTTGTTCTGGCTTTATCAAGTTTGTCATAAGGTACGACAAAGACGAAATATTTCAATTTACTGCGGGACAATCCAAACTCGGACAGGCTCTTTTTCGCCATTACAATCTGGATACGGTCACCTTTGAAACCAACCTTGTGATTTCAAAGGGACTTGCTTATGGAAAAATGTCCGCCTTTGCGAACTGCATGCTGCTCCTCCCTTACCCCGCACGTTTGCTTTTTCTCGGGGGCTTGATCCCTTCACCAATAGATAACTGGCTTTACGATAAGGTTGCCCAAAATCGTTATAGTTTATTTGGTCGAGAAGAAAGCTGTCTCCTACCAACAGGGGATCTTAAAAAGCGGTTTCTAGATTAAATCGTTCTTCCGTCAGTATCGAAAAGTTGCGCCCTCAAATCAGTTGTATGCCATAGCTGGCTTCTTCATGCCAATCAGCCTTTTGTTCTTTTCTGAGGTTTTTTCCCTTCGATCAAAGGCTTAAATCCATCCATCGCTTCATAGAGAAAATCCAGCAATACGCGAACCCGTCGATTTTCTTTGATATCCGCATGCACCAGTACCCACATTGTATTGTCCGATATCAGCTCTGTTTCTGGAACGCGATAAAGATCGGGGTCACCATCGCCCATATAGCAAGGCAACATTCCAATACCCATGCTGTTGCGCAACATGATCTGAACCGAATTTGCCGAAGTTGCCATCGCAGATATTCGAGCCGGAATAACTGGCTTTGCAGCTCCCTCGTAATTCTGAGAGATCCATCGATCAAGCGCTGGCCTTTTGGCCAGATAGGCCGCAGATGCATAACAGGCAAGAGGGCTTTCAGCGATCCTTCGCCCCACCGCATCTGGTGGAGGATTACGTGTTATTCGGATCACAACATCCGCCTCGCGTTGATCCAGGTTGGCCATCTGGTCAGAGCTTTCCAGCGTCAATTCGACCATGGGATATCGTTCTTGAAACGCCGCAATTGTCGGATGCAAAATACTTAGGAACAACGTCTCAGACATCGACAACCGTACTTTACCCGCGATCTGTGTCTCCCGCGCAAAAACCCGACGATCGAGTTCTTGCATCGAAGCCTCAGCTTCTTCCGCTGCAGGTAAGATTTCCCGTCCAACCTCACTTAAAGTTACGCCGTGAGTTACCCGCTCGAAAAGGGTCGCGCCAATCGTTCCTTCCAGGATTCGTAACCGCCTTGAGACCGTCGCATGGGTAACATTCAAGCGACGAGAAGCTTTTCTCACAGAGCCTGAGCGGCTCAAGGTCAGAAATATCCTGATATCATCCCAATTAAATGACTGGATCATTTTTCATCCATACTGGTTTAATTTTGGATAATTCCATAACCACAAGATCTCTGCCATCTTTTTCTCAGTTTCAAATTCAACCATCCCGAAACGGAGATAAAAATGAAATACCTGGCAACACTGATCGAAGCCGATATCCGCGAAGCCATGAACGGCGAAATGAGCATTGCGATTGAAGCCGAGGGGGAGCAGGTCGCCACCTTGGATTACTTCTGGACACCAGAACACTTCACCGCCCGCTTTAACGGCTTCGCGCCCTCCATGCCCAAGCCTGCACATCCTATGGCTTTCCTCGGCAAACCGATTGAGTGCATCAATGCCCTTAAAACCTCACCAGATACCTCCCCGGTCGATGTATTCAAAAACAATATTGTCGCGTTCGAAATCTAAGTGATCAGCCATTTATATGTCTCTTTATCAAACTCTGATTGCACTTGAGATGTGAATCCAACGGGTAACCGCTTTCATATAATTCCCAACGAAGATAATCTTCCCAGGTTTTAATATCCCTGATACCATCCTGAAAGCCGCTAGAGCATTTCCGGCATGTATCCAAACATTGGGCACAATGAGATTAACGTCACCTTTGCTGGTCCGCTCCATCGGAGCGGACCAGCCTCTACAAGAGTTTACACTCAGCCGGATATGGAGATAATCGAACAGATGACTGGATTGTTCTGGCCCTATCCAAGGATAAGAAATTGACAAAACACCCCAATATTTTACTGATCATGACTGATAACCAACCTGCGGAATTGTTGGGCTGCTATGGCAATTCAGAATGTCACACACCGCATATTGATGCGCTGGCGGGCGACGGGTTTCGTTTTGACAATGCTTTTTGTGTGAATGGCATGTGTTCACCCTGTCGCGCATCTGTCATGACAAGTTTGATGCCATCACAGCACGGAATTCATACCTGGATTGATGATCGGTTACGGCATTTGTGGCCGGAAAACTGGAATGCTATTGACGAGTTTGAGACCCTGCCCGAAGTGCTGGCAAGCCAGGGATATCAAACCGCGCTGATCGGCAAATATCATATGGGCGCGCCCGAAAGATCGCAAAATGGTTTTCAACATTGGGTGACAGATCCGCACGGGCATGTGACGGATTTTTGGGATAGAGACTATATCGAAAACGGCCAATCGA
>MAAC01019228.1_pt1 | contig 20642 bp, 16 predicted proteins | sample 1115981 | NCBI WGS metagenome assembly MAAC01 (sample SAMN04961126, study PRJNA320927) | seawater metagenome | isolation source: sample BD02T64 sea water enriched with oil for 64 days | place: USA:Gulf of Mexico | collected 2013-07-27
GTATTCCAATATCCATCTATATTAGAATAAAGTGCTTGACGTCCATTTGCTGTATTTGCATCGCCAATAGTATTATTATAAAGTGCCTTAAAGCCTACACCTACATTTCCATTATTTGTACCATCATCATTAAGTCCAGCATCTACACCAAGAAACACAGAAGAACCATCATTGCTACCATCACTATCAGATTTGCCATCGCTTAATTCGTCTAGTTTAGAAGCTGCGTTGGTTGCACTTAAGGCATAAGGTACTGCCATAAATTGTGTAGTGCCCATATCTGTCAAGCCTGTTCCTGAATTTATCTGAACATTTAAATAGTGGTCGTCGTCACTCCAATTGATATCAGTAAACACATCACTGGTTGTACCCTCTCCAATATTTACTATTACAATCCCATTGGTATCTGTATTTGGTGTATGGGTTTCTTGATAGACATTGGTCATGCCTGCGCCTCGAAGTATTTGTAACTGAACCGTAATGCTTTGGCTCGCTACTATATTACCGCCACCATCTTTTATGAGTGCTTTGTAGTTGATGCCTTGTGAAAAAACACAGGTAGTGCATAAAATAAAGAGGCTCAAAATTAATTTAAGTTTCATAATTATTTGATTAGATTCATACTACGCTATATATTCAAAATTAGTATTAAAAAAAAGCAACGACATGTACTATTTATTCAAACTCTAGGAGTATTTGAGAATTTATTGTAAAAGACCTATTTTGACTAGCAACCATCTTTTATAAAACCCTATAATTGACACCTTATTAGATAGTTACGCTAACCACCATAAAAAATAATAGAACTGTTGTGATGTATTTTAATACGTTACTCATGTCAATTCTATTTGCTTTACGGTGTTCGTGATTTTTCATTGAATAGTTCATAATTTATTTGTTTTTGTCATTGCGAGCTAATGTTCCTTTCGACAAGCTCAAGGTGCCAAATTTGTTGCGGCAATCTTATTAATAGGTTTCTACATTTATGAGATTGCCACGACTTTTTTCAAAAGCCTCGCAATGACAGTTACTGATTGCTTATGTTTTCTAATTGTTCTACTCTTTTTAGTAGTTTTTTAAAGTTTCTATTTTGAGTTTCCTCCTTGATAAATTGCGCTTTCATATTTTCAGACAATTCAGAAATCAATGTTTTTATTTCAGAATTCTGCTTCACAATTTTTGAATCTTGATTTTCAATAATCTCCTGTTGCTCTTGAATTGCTTTTATTAAAACAGGAATTAACTCGGTATAACTTACACTTAGCATATTGTTGTCTAGATTGTTTTGATGTACAATTTCTTTGATTATAGGTTGTACGTCTTGAGCAATAAGACCTAACGATTTATAATCCTGATCTCTGTTTTTCCAGTTATAAGAAACAGGTGTTAATGCCAATATCTCATCTAAACCATAGTTTATGGTATTGATGTCTTTTTTTAAGCGTCTATCTGAAGTATGCACAACAGAACCATTTACATATACCGCGCCGCCAATTCTTAATGATCCTCCTTCGTTTTGTAGATACAAAGTTGTAGGAGTTCCATCATAACGAACTTGAATTTCATTCTCGTCAATAACCATATTTGTATTTGATTCGGGGCCATTTACGATATAGCCACTACCATTTACTAATGATGCGTCACTACCTCCTAAAATATGTAGTTTTACATTAGGTGTTGGAGTACCAATACCTAGGTTACCATTTTTTAATATGGTAAGTGCATTACTACGATTAACATCACTTGAACCATTACCAATCTCAAACAATGCATCTGTTGCTGCCCAATTAGTATCACTACCACCACCAATATTATAGCGCCCAAGTGAAGTAACATTATAAGAAGCGGTTGTATTATTTCCCATTGCTATTGAGGAATCTCCTGAAGCAATTGTATAGCGCCCCATCGTTGTGGCGTTATAACCTGAAGCGGTTGTTTGGAAACCCATTGCGGTAGAAGTAAATGCTGAAGCCGTTGTGTTTCTACCCATTGCTGTTGATGCTATTTCTGATGCAGTTGTACCATCTCCCATTGCTGTAGAGTAGAAACCTGAGGCTACTGTATCCTCTCCCATTGCTGTGGAAGAAACAGCTGAAGCTAATGTTCTTGACCCCATTGCTGTTGATGCTGATCCTGAAGCTAATGTACTTGACCCCATTGCTGTGGACTGAGATCCTGAAGCTTCTGTACCTCTACCCATTGCTATGGAAGCTTGATTTGAAGCAACAACATCAAATCCCATTGCTGTGGACTGAGATCCTGTTGCACCTCCTGTGCTTGAGGCATTATAACTATAACTTAAATCAGTAGCATCTTTGCCAATGTTTCCATAATTGTCTGGATTTTGCCCTATCAATCGCCAACCAATACCGTTGCCTTCATCTATTGCTTCAAGACCAGAGGAACCATTAGCCTCTAAATATTCTTTAGTAATGAGTGCTTTGTCATCTGTAATTTCAGCCAAGTCAAAACTTGGTGCTGTAATGCTGCCGTTTTTAAGAACTGTAAATGCGTTAGCCAGAATCGAAGATGTGCCATTGCCAATTTCAAATAATGGGTCGGTTTCTTCCCAAGAAGTATTACTACCACCACCAACATTATATCGCCCAAAAGAAGTAGCAGCATAGGAAGCTATTGTATTTTTCCCCATTGCTGTGGAGTAATTTCCTGAAGCAATTGTATAATTTCCTATTGCTGTTGAGAAATTTCCTGAAGCAACTGTATTAGCTCCCATTGCTGTTGATAAATCTCCTAAAGCTAATGTACCATTTCCCATTGCTGTTGATATATTTCCTGAAGCAGTTGTAGAACTTCCTATCGCTCTAGACCTTTCCCCTGTTGCACCTCTGGTAGAAGATGTAATAGTACTATAACTTAAATCCACTGCATTGCTACCAATGTTTCCATAATTGTCTGGATTTTGCCCAATTAATCGCCAACCAAAACCGTTGCCTTCATCTAATGATTCAAGGCCAGTTACATTACTTGCTGTTGTAGCCGTTTCTGCCTGTAAAGCATAAGGCACTGCCATAAATTGGGTGATTCCCATATCTACTAAGCCACTTCCCGTGTTTACTTCGGTCTTTAATAAATGCGTATCACTAGCCCAATCAATTGAATTAAAATCACCACTTACTGGAGTTCCTTCTCCAATGTTTATAATTATAATCCCATTAGCATCAGTAGTTGGCGAATGGGTTTCTTGATATACGCTGGTCAATCCTACGCCTTGTAAAATTGTGAATTGTACTTGTATTAAGTCATTTGCAATTACATTGCCGCTACTATCTTTTATTAATGCTTTGTAATTAATGCCTTGTTGGGCAGTTGCACTAATTGCTATTAATACTAGAGTCAACACTATAATCCGTTGTATTACTTTCATTTTTTATAATTTATGTATTATTGACCAGTTCTAAATCTTCCATACGTTTTACGGAGCTTGTGATTTTTCTTTGAATAGGTCATTATTTATTTGTTTTAGTCATTGCAAGACAAATTTTCCTTTCGACAAGCTCAAGGTGACAAATTTGCCGCGGCAATCTTATTAATTATAGTTTCTATTAAAGAGATTACTTCGCTACACTCGTAATGACGATTTATTGATTGTTTATAGCTTCTAATTCTTGCATTCTTTTTATTAATTGTTCGATATTTTTATTTTGAACTGTATTTTCTTTCTTATTCTCAGTTAATTCTGAAGTCAAGGATTTCATTTCAGAATTCTGCTTTTCAATGATTTGCTGTTGCTCTTGAATTGCTTTTATAAGAACGGGCACTAATCGTGTATAATCCATAGACCAAAGATCTTCATCATTAGCTGGTTTCGAAACCGACTCAGGCACTAATTCATACACGTCTTGAGCAATAAGACCGATGTCTGGAACCGATTCAGAACTTAGTCTGCTCGTACCACTTTTTTCATCTATAAGCGTATTGTGATGGTTATAGGCAGTTGGACGAAGTTTCATAATAGTTTGCAAGCCGTAGTTGATGTTCCGGATGCTAGATTTTATTCTTCGGTCACTATAAGTATTCCAGGAGTATGCTCTTCCACGACCTAACAAATCGGTGGTGCTGTTTTGTAAGTTGAGTGCGAAAGCAGGAGTCGTTACGTTGCTATTAGAAATACCTCCATTGGCACTTACCTTAAACTTTGTAGACCCATTAATTCGAACTTTAAAAGCATCCTCATTGGTATCGGCATCAATACGCAATCTTGTATCGGGAGTACTTGTACCAATACCTGTCTTTCCATTTTTTAAAACCGTTAATGCGTTAGCAGGGGTCGAAAAGGTTCCATTGCCAATTTCAAAAAGTTTATCGGTTTCTATCCAATTTGTGGCATTACCACTTCCTATGTTATAACGACCTATAGCAGTAGATGCATAAGCTTCAGCTTTAGTATTTGATCCCATTGCTGTGGAACGAGCACCTGAAGCGGTTGTACTATATCCCATTGCTGTTGAACTTTCTCCCGAGGCTATTGTAAAAACTCCCATTGCTATTGAATATAAACTTGAAGCAGTTGTGCTTAGTCCTATAGCTGTTGAATAATTACCTCTTGCACCTCTGGTAGTAGATGCAGAATTATTATAACTTAAATCCACAGCATTTTGACCAATATTGCCATAATATAAAGCATCACGACCAATTAACCTCCAGCCAATGCCATTGCCTTCATCTAAAGTTTCAAGACCTGTATTATTATAATTAGAATCCGCGTATTCTTTTGTTATCAAGGATTTATTGTCTGTAATTTCTGCCATATCAAAACTTGGAGCTGTTATGGTGCCATTTTTAAGAACCGTGAATGCGTTCGCAAGAATAGACGATGTACCATTGCCAATTTCAAATAGAGGATCTGTTTCCACCAAAGCTGTTGGATTACCACCTCCAATATTATAATACCCCATTGCTGTTGAATTTCTACTTGAAGCAGTTGTAAAAGTTCCCACTGCTGTTGATGAATTTCCTGAAGCAGTTGTAGTATCTCCCATTGCTGTTGATCTAGATCCTGAAGCTGTTGAAGCTTCTCCCATTGCTATTGAAGCAAAGCCTGATGCTATTGTAAAATTTCCCATTGCTGTTGAAAAATCACCTGTTGCACCTCTGGTAGAAGATGTAAAAGAACTATAACTTAAATCCACTGCTTCATCCCCAATATTGCCATAATAGGCAGGGTTTTGCCCAGCCAATCGCCAGCCAATGCCATTGCCTTCATCTAAAGTTTCCAACCCTATAGGATTATAATTAGAGTCTGCGTATTCTTTTGTTACCAATGCTTTATTGTCTGTTATATTTGCCATATCAAAACTTGGCGCTGTTATGGTACCATTTTTAAGAACCGTAAATGCATTACTTTTTAAAATATTTGTACCATTGCCAATTTCAAATAAAGGATCTGTTTCCACCAAAACTGTTTGATTACCACCACCAATATTATAATATCCCATCGCTGTTGAATTTAAGCTTGAAGCAGTTGTAAAACCTCCCATAGCTGTTGATGAATTTCCTGAAGCAGTTGTACTAGATCCCATTGCTGTTGATCTATATCCTGAAGCAGTTGTAAAACCTCCCATAGCTGTTGAAGAAGTGGCTGAAGCAGTTGTAAGACTTCCCATTGCTATTGATTGATCTCCTGAAGCAGTTGTACTAGATCCCATTGCTGTTGATTGATCTCCGGAAGCTATTGGACCATGTCCCATTGCTGTTGAAGCAAAGCCTGAAGCAGTTGTAAAACTTCCTATTGCTGTGGAACTTTCCCCTGTTGCACCTGTTGTAGAAGATGCTGCAGAACTATAACTTAAATCCACAGCATTTACACCAATATTACCGTAATAAACAGGGTCTTGCCCAACCAATCGCCAACCAATGCCATTGCCTTCGTCTAAAGTTTCAAGACCTTTTACATTAGCTGCTTGTAAAGCATAAGGTACTGCCATAAATTGTGTGGTGCCCATATCTATTAAGCCACTTCCTGTATTTATCTGTACATTTAGGAAATGATCGTCTCCACCCCAATTGATATCGGTAAACACATCAGTGGCTGTGCCTTCGCCAATGTTTACAATTGCAATACCATTGACATCAGTTGTTGGGTTATGCGTTTCTTGATAGACATTATTGGTAAGTGCCGCACCTTCGTAAATAATGAATTGTACTGTTATAGATTGGCTGGCTACCACATTGCCGCTTCCATCTTTTATTAAAGCTTTGTAATTAATGGCTTGTTGGGCAGCAGCGCTAATTGTTATTAATACTAGCGTCAACACTATAATTCGTTGTATTACTTTCATTTTTTATAATTTATTTATTGGTGACCATTTCTAAATGCTCCATACGTTTTAGGAGTTTATCAATAAGCTCATTTTGTTGTTGATTTTCTTTATCTTGTTGCTCAATAATCTCTTGTTGCTCTTGTATTGCTTTAAGCATAGGTGCGATAAGTTTAGAGTAATTTACCGTTTCGATTATTCCATCTTTATTGTAGCTTACTATTGCAGGGTTTACGACTTCAACAGCTTCAGCAATTAACCCGTATTGCTTTAAATTCGATGTATCATTTTTATAAACATAGTTTACAGGCTTGAGTTTAAAAATCCAATCGATATTTTCCATAGTAACAATATTGTTTTTATATCTTGCTGATGATGCTATGTAGCCTATCTTTCCGTTATTATCAACATACACATCCCGATTGGTAGTACCAACTTGTCCATTGTAGGCTCCCATGCAATATAATGACGCGATATTACCATTACCTATTTGGATTTGATTAGATCCTGTATTTGAAGGTACTTGAGCATTGTTCCCGATAGCTGTATTATTCGTTCCACTAGTAATATCGTAAAGTGCTCTATATCCAATTCCAGTATTTAATGCCCCAACCGTATTATTATAAAGTGCAAAAAAACCGATCCCTACGTTGTCGAATCCAGAAGTATTGTTAAAAAGTGCTTCATAACCTGTTGCTGTATTTCCATTATTTGTATTGCTATAAAGAGCTCTATATCCATTTGCTGTATTATTATTCCCGCCAGAGTTATTATTTAGTGCAAAGGCGCCATCAGCAGTATTTCTATTCCCAGTCGTATTATTTAAAAGGGCCTCATAACCAATTCCGCTATTATAACCCCCAGAATTATTCTCAGATAACGCTCTATATCCTATGGCTGAATTATAATTACCGATAGTATTATTCCGAAGTGATTCAAGTCCCATGGCAGTATTATGCTCTCCTTCTGTATTATATTGCATTGCTCGTGCCCCATTCGCAGTATTATTGTCTCCTGAAATATTTTCATTAAGTGCTCTACTACCGATTGCGGTATTATTAAATGCTAAAACTGAGCTATAAAGTGCTCTATTTCCAACAGCTGTATTACCAGCACCATTATTACTATACAATGAAAGATCTCCAATTGCGACATTCTGGACACCAGACGTATTAGAAAAAAGCGCTGAATTACCAATCGCTACATTATCGTCTCCGGTAGTATTTGTAAACATTGAGTTCTCACCAATGGCTATATTGTCATTTCCTGCATTATTTCGCAATGACTTAAATCCAACAGCTGTATTTGAATGACCACTCGAGTTAGAAAAAATAGCTTCTTCGCCAATTGCGATGTTGTTATAGCCGGTAGAATTTATTCGTAATGCATTATAGCCCATGGCGATATTTCCCAATCCGGTAGTATTCCCATTCATAGCATAATAACCCATGGCAGTATTTTTGTCGCCGGAGGTATTGTTATACAATGTAAAACTACCAATAGCAGTATTCCCGGTTCCATCAATATTCTTATTAAGTGATTGGTAGCCAATAGCCGTGTTCAGTGATCCGTATATGTTTTCTGTAAGCGATTCATAACCAACAGCCACATTATTTAAGCCTGTGGTATTATCATAAAGTGCGCTTTTACCAATAGCAATATTTCTATCTCCTAAAGTATTTTCTAACAGCGCAAATGTCCCTATTGCAATATTACTTGACCCCTCTGTATTGTGATATAAGGCAAGACTTCCATTGGCTGTATTATCGTTTCCGATCGTATTATTCTTTAATGTTAATGATCCAGTAGCTGTATTTGAATTTCCTGTTGTATTTGATGTAAGAGACTGATAACCACTTGCTGTATTTTCAATACCCGTAGTATTTGATGTTAGCGTATTATAACCTATCGCAGTACCTCCATATCCAGTAGTGTTACCATAAAGAGCTTCCTTGCCATGTGCAGTATTGGCAAACCCTGTGCTATTACTGTACAAAGCTTGATATCCGCTTGCTGTATTATCATCACCAGTTGTATTCAAAAGAAGTGATCGATAGCCCAAGGCTGTATTATGATTTCCAGAGGTATTGCTTATTAGTGAAGCTGAACCAGTGGCCGTATTATAAACCCCGGTCGTATTGTTCAATAAAGATTGATAACCTGTAGCTGTATTATGATTCCCGCTAGTATTAGAATAAAGTGCTGTACGTCCAATTGCTGTGTTAAAAATTCCAGTTGTATTATTAAAAAGAGTAGATGCACCAATGGCAGTATTTGATCCTCCAGTGGTAGTATTAAACAAAGCTGAAGACCCTACGGCTGTATTTCTTGTAGCGGTAGTGTTGTTTTTTAATGCAGCATATCCAGAGGCTGTATTGCTATATCCTGTAGTATTATTTACTAGCGCCTGAAACCCAAGGACCGAATTATTATACCCTGTGGTATTTGCATTCATGCTTTGCCACCCAATCGAACTATTATTGTTTCCTGTTGTGTTATTTATGAGGACTTCAAACCCAATCCCAACATTTTTATTGTCTGAACCATCATCATTAAGACCTGCATCTTGACCCAAAAACACAGAAGATCCACCAGCATCAGAATTACCATCAATTAAATCATCTAATTTTGTCGCAGCATTTGCTGCACTTAAGGCATAAGGTACTGCCATAAATTGGGTGGTACCCATATCGGTTAGTCCAGCTCCTGTATTTATCTGAACATTTAAAAAATGGTCATCGCTTCCCCAGTCAATAGTTGAATAAACACCAGAATCTACAGCACCTTCTCCAATATTTACCATTACAATACCATTGCTATCAGTGGAAGGTGAATGGGTTTCTTGATAGACATTGATCATGCCTGCACCCTGCAATATCTGAAACTGAACCGTAATACTTTGGTTCGCTACTACATTACCGCCACCATCTTTAATGAGTGCTTTGTAGTTGATGCCTTGTGGAAAAACAAATGTAAAGGATAATAAAAAGGTGACTAATAATAATTTAAATTTCATAATTATTTGATTATGTTAATACTAGGAGGATAAAATTAATAAGATCCGAAAGCGACTACATGTGTTATTTGGTCAAACTTTTGGAGTATTTTAGACTTTGTAATAAAAGAATTGTTTTGACTAACAACGGTAGTGCCGCCGCCATCATTTATCAAAGCTTTGTAGTTGATATTATTTCGTTGTGAAAAAGCAAGGCCTGTTACAAACGAGGCTAATAAAACAGTGGTTTTTTCTTTCATTGTATAAGTGTTAAATATGCATTACAAAACTATTTAGGCTACATCTTAGACTTGCCTGCTTTTTGGTGCTATTAATCACTTACATAAAAGTGGGAATTGTAAAACTTACAAAGCTAATGTGGGGAGTATGCCGTATTAAAAAAGATACGCTATCAATATCTTTCTTTTTACTAATTAGCTCATTTTAAGCTCTATAAAGTTAATCTTTTTTTTTAATTATAAGAATTATATTACTTTTTTCATTTTTGAGTGGTATTTAGTAAACGTTCTAATCGTTTTAAACGCCTGTTAAAATCAGATTTCAATGCTTTAATTTCTTCACTCTGACTCTCAATAAGCTCTTGTTGCTCTTGGATGGCTTTGGTGAGTAATGCTATAAAATCATTGTAGCGCAAACTCATAAAGCCTTTATCATCTTTATGTAAAAAGCCTTGATCTGTATAACCAATTTTAGTTAATAAAGCTTCTACATCTTGGGCTATAAAACCCATTTCTCTAGTTTTGGAATCGTTGTTTTTACGTATATAATCTACCGGCTTTAGTTGTTTAACAACCGCCAAACCATATGGCAATTTTCTAATGTTTTCTTTCCATCTTTTATCTGAAGTTATGTCCCAAGCTACTTGAATATAGGCATTGGAAATAGCTGTATTGCCCATACGTATTTGATTGCTATCCGTACTACTAGGGACTTGAGCAATGTAACCAATAGCTATATTGTTACTTCCAGCTGTGAGGTCAAGAAGTGCTTTATAACCAAATGCAGTATTCCCATCTCCAGAAGTATTGTTATAAAGTGCACTTTTTCCAGTTGCAGTATTAGCAGAGCCATCATCATTACTAAAAAGTGCTGTTCTACCAACAGCTGTGTTTTCACCTCCAGAAGTGTTCGTATAAAGTGCTGTAAATCCAATTGCTGTGTTCATGTCTCCTGAAATGTTGTCTTGTAGTGCTCCGCTACCCATTGCAGTATTCCAATGCCCATCAATATTGTTATAAAGCGCTTCTTTTCCATTTGCTGTATTATGGTTTCCTGTGATATTACTATAAAGTGCTTCATAGCCAGTTGCGGCATTGGCGACACCCAAGGTATTACTAAAAAGTGAAGAAGATCCAATTGCAGTGTTAAAGCTTGTTTTGTTATTGTAAAGTGCCGCATAACCAATTGTAGTGTTAAAACTGCCAGTTGTGTTAAGGGAAAGCGCATTAAAACCGACAGCTGTGTTAGAGTTCCCTGTGATGTTGCTACGTAGTGCTAGAGAACCAGTTGCTACATTATTACTTCCTTCAGTGTTAAAATAAAGTGCTTCAAAACCATTTGCAGTGTTATAAGACACTTCGTTACTAAAAAGAGCTTTATACCCATTTGCAGTGTTTCCAGATCCAGAGTTGGAATAAAGTGCAAGATAACCATTTGCAGTATTGAAATTTCCTGTCCCGTTATTATGAAGTGCAGCACTACCGCTTGCAGTATTACCAGAACCTGAATTGTTAGAATAAAGTGCTTCAAAACCATTTGCAGTGTTACCAAATCCAGTAAAGTTAACAAATAGTGCTGCATAACCATTTGCAGTATTATCACTACCACTAAAGTTATTATGAAGTGCTTTAAAACCTATACCCACATTTCTATTATTTGTACCATCATCGTTACCTCCAGCATCATTTCCAAGAAAAATCGAAGAACCATTAAATATGTCATCCCTATCTGATTTACCATCGCTTAATTCATTTATATTAGTGGCCGCATTGGCTGCAGTTAAGGCATAAGGCACTGCCATAAATTGGGTTGTGCCCATATCTATAAAGCCACCACCTGTATTTATCTGTACGTTTAAATAGTGGTCGTCTGTTCCCCAATCTATATTAGCAAAAACACCGCTATCAATGGTCCCCTCTCCAATATTAATGATAATAATACCATTGGCATCGGTAGTTGGTACATGCGTTTCTTGATATACATTGGTGCTACCACCCTGTAATATTTTAAATTGAATGGTGATGCTTTGGCTCGCTACAACATTACCGCCGCCATCTTTTATTAAGGCTTTGTAGTTGATGCCTTGTGAAAAAACACAAGTAGTGGCTAACAAAAAGGTGACTAAAAATAATTTAAATTTCATAATTATTTGATTATGTTAATACTAAGACTACAGAATCAAAATTAATAAAGTACGAAAACAACTACTTGTACTATTTTTTAAAACTCTAGGACTATTTGTGAATTTCGAATAGTAATAGTAATTACAAGATTGTAATTGTATAAAATATAGATCTGAGAATTGAAATTGCTTCTTGAAAAAATACGTACTAAGTAGCACGTTTTATACAAGTTTTACCGCCTCTTACAATCTTATTAAAAACCGCTTCATTTATTGAAAATCCTCAATTTTAAATGTATATTGTAATAACATTTTCAAGAACCATAGTGAACACGTTTTGGAACACGATTTTGAATATCTCGAAACACATATGATTGATTTTTAATAATTTACACAACCGTAAATTGGCTTGAAAAATTCATAACCCGGCATTTAAGTCTTGCTTTTTCTACTTAATCCTTTATTTATTCCAGCTTATATATCCTAGTTAAAAAAAAGGAAATCAAATGTTTAGTAGTTTGGATTTTCCAACAGGAAAAATAAGAGCAATGTATTATATGCGTTGTTGGCTATAGTTTTAAACATTTTCTTTTAATCTAAAAGCAAATAGTCAACAATAACTTTTGCCGCTATTTTACTCCCCTCCAAAGTAGGGTGAAATCCGTCTGAACCATAATATTTAAAATCGTCAGTTCTGTCAAAATAATCTTTCCATACTTCACCTACTGGGAGCAAAATTGAGTTATTGATCGATGCAGCGTCTTTATGGTTTTTTATAACGCCATCAAATGTATGATAGTAATTTAGAGAGGGCCAAACCATAAAGAAACATAGTTTGGTGTTATTTAACTTACAAATACTGTCATATTTTTTACCATAATCAATAAGCATATACCTGCCATTATTTTGAGATGAAGGTCCTTGCTGAATAATAACAAAATCATATTTTTTACTGGCTATTAATTTTTGAACCTCCCCATCTTTCCAATGATCTATTATGGCATAGTTAGGAAATGCAATCATCTTAAAATCAATTTCTATTCCATGCAGCTTCGCGTTTTTCTTTATAAGCTCTGGGAGGTTATTAGTATACGTAAGGCTATTGCCAATAAATAAAACACTAATATCTGTTTTAGACGTATTATTACTAAATTTTTGCTGACTATATGAATCGGAAAATGAAACTATTAATAGGTAAAACAGAATTTTTAATTTGCTCATCTCATGAGAGTTACTACCAAGGTCTTGTGTATCGTTTATTTCGCCAGTTCGCTTTGCTCGTGTGTTGTGTTGGCACTAAGTTAGCAAATACAAACCGAATAGAAAATCCGTGAGGATTTTCGTAAGTAGGCTTGCGCTCGCAATAAATTATACAGCTTACTGTAAAACGTTTTTCACTTAATGAGATGTCAGTTTAATAACATATGTATTATTACACATAATTTGTACGTTTGTTTTAATATTACATTTGAATACATATAGTTATGCTTTTATAGTGTGTATAAACCAAAAGAGTGTTTATGAAGAAAAAAGAAGATGGAACTAAAAGAATTAAGAAACCTTGGTCTACTAAAGATGCTATGGAACAGGTTTATGAAATGAAACTTTGGGGTGCTCACAAATCTGATTTTTATTCAGGTGTAGGATCACATCATCCTGAGATAGTACATCCATATATAGCTGTTTTAACATCATTTTTAACATCATTTAAAGATCCTCTTTCGGTATGTGATTTAGGTTGTGGGGATTTTAATATAGGAAAAAAATTAGTAAAGCATACTAAGAAGTATGTTGCTGTAGATATAGTATCAGCCCTTATAGAACATAATAAAGAAACGTTTAAAGAAGAAAATTTAGAATTCCATTGTTTGGATATCGCAGTAGATGACTTACCTTCTGGGGATTGTGTGATATTAAGACAAGTACTGCAACATTTATCGAATGCTGAAGTACAAAGTATAGTGAGGAAGTTATATGATTTTAAATATATTATTTTAACAGAGCATTTACCTGAAGGAGATTTTGCACCCAATAAAGAGATTATTTCGGGACAAGGAATTAGACTGAAAAAACAAAGTGGATTGAACTTATTAGCGCCACCATTTAATTTTAAGGTAAAAGAAGAAAAACAATTAGTGTCTGTTACTTTAAATGATTGTAAAGGGGCTATAGTAACTACGTTTTATGAAGTTTTTTAAACGACCTCTTTGTTGAACCATGGGCTGAATTTAAATGTTTTACAAGGTGTTCGCATATGGTATGCTGTGTTGGTACTAGAATAGAGAAAAGAAAGAAACCAATATTCAGAAGCAAGGAAATTCCGAAGTGAATTTAAGGTGCAATGAATTATACATATTGTTTGTAACCCGTTTTTTGATCTATTAAATTATTGAAAAAAGTTATTAATCGCATAATCCTCATACTTATGTCGTATATTCACCTCTAAATCAATACATTACTATTATGAGAAAAAACATTAGATTATTTGGGTTTTTAGCATTTACTGCTTTATTTTTTTCCACCTGTACAACTACGGAAAAAGAGGCAGTTATTGATATGGAAAAGGTTAAGGTCGAAATTCAAGCCATGGAAGATGGCTATGCTGCAGGTGAAAAAGCGAAAGATGCTGAAGCCGTTGCTGTGTATTACAGCGAAGACGCCATAAGTTATAGCCGAAACAAACAACCACTTTCGGGTAGGGCAGCCATTAGAGACAATATTGCAAATAATATTGCAAAAGATACCACCGATAATTATAATGTATACAAGGTTGTAGACCTATTTGCTGAAGGTAATACTGCTGTTGAAATTGGTTCCTGGACTGAATACGATGCTGCTGGTAACGAAATGGAAAATGGAAATTACATGTCTTATTTCGAGAAACGAGATGGAAAATATATATGTGTGCGAGATATGAGTACGACTACCTCTCCTGTTAAGTCAGGGATGTAAGCTGAAAAATAGTGCAATACATTGAATAAACTATTGCTAACATCATGGCTATGATTGCTTCACGGTTAACTCCGATAGAAAATTCAGGAGCAATGAATTAAACCCGTTGTGGGCAATAGTTTTTTTTAAAAATAAAATTCATTTTTCAATGATTCAATAACCATTGGATGCGATCGTAAGAAATGATATAGTGAACAGCTACTATACTTCCAAAAATCCAACTCAGGATTAGATACCCCAAATCGTACATTGCCCACGTGGCAAGCACAAAAAAGAGTAACTCAATTGTAAGTCGTAGAATTCCATGAACAACAACAGGTGCTGAACCTGAACGACTTGGGTCATCTGGCACGGCAAAAACACCCCATATTACGGCCGCTGTAATCGGTAAACCTAAAGCGAGAACAAATTGTAGCCATCCATCACTTTGTTCCCAGCCCCAGAAACCCATTGCCATCAAAGCGATTAATTCTAGTAGAAACCTAATGATAAGATTGACTGGATGTGATCCCATAATTATATTTTTAATACATACTTTTAATCACAGTTATTAATTTCTTTTTGTCCCTCAATCATGACATTCATAAGTTGGGATTTAAGCTGTTGTACAATGAGCAATGCGCCTAATAGTTTATCATGTTCTGCATTTACAAAGTGATTGATAATTTTTTGCTGTTCATTGGTAAAGATTTCTTGTAAGGAATAAACTTTCACAAGAACCTGTAGACAGTCATAATTCAATTCGTTAGTTATGTTACTCATTTTAGAGGTTTCCCAAGCTATATTTTGAAGGTCATCCAAATTAAGTTCAAATTGGTATGCAACATTGTATTTGTATAGGTCATCTCTAATTCCTATGGAATCTCTAATTTCTATAAAATCCGAATAGCTAGTTTTCAATTTCATCATGGTGTTCGTTGCTGTAATTAACTCATTCGAAAATTCATGATCTAATTCTTTTATTTCACTTAGAAAATCAATCAGCCTTTCATTATCTTTTGAATCAAGAAGCGCTGTTTTATTATTCAATAATTCGTTATTGAGATTTTGTATTGAAATTAATTTACGACTCTCAATTTTTGAACGAGAATTTAAATTGTTAAGATAAAATGCCAATAATACGCCCAGCGTAGTTGCAAAAAGCGTAATAAACCACGAACTTTTATATAGTTTATTTAATTTACTTTTGATGTTTAAATTCATTTTTTCAAATTATTGCTATGATGTTCGCGTATGGTTCGCTTCGCTCGTGTGTAGTGTTAGTACTAAAATAGCAAAAAGAGAAAAACGCAAAGAAAATTAGGTGATGCTTTTTAGATACTATGAACCATACTCCCAGTATCATTTCGTTATTTTTCTAATTTTTTTTCGAATATAGCGAGATCGATTTCCGATTGCTCTTTCGAATATTCTCCAAGCGCTTTGTTTTGTGACAGGTTTACTTTTAGATAATCCGTATTGCAGCTATAAAAGTGATAGTCGGTAGCGCTTTCTCCTGGTAATTTATAATCTCCAAGTTGTTTTGGAGCGATTAAATAATGTCCTCCAATTTCAAAAAGGTTTAAGTAAGGTCTACATAATACACCATTATCTCCCCATATTTTAATTCTAATTCGTGTTTCTTCACCCTTAAATTTTTCAACTATTTCGACAGTCATTGCATAGGGCATTTTTCCATCGCAACCCAATATATCGTCTTCAAGAAATGCGTCGAAAGATATTATTTTCACAAGCGCAACAAATTCAGAGCTATTGGAAATCGAGCTAAATGTACAATCTCCAACGCATTCACAATCACAAGCAAATGATTGAGACATAGAAAATAGACTTATAATCAGAATTAATATTAGTTTTTTCATCGTACTTATAGAGAGCGCCAAGTTGTTCGTGTATGAGTCCGTTACTTTGGCACTAATATAGATAAAAGGAGTGAATCTGTAATTCAGCAGCGAGGATATTCCGAAATGAATTTCAGGTGAAATTAATTATACACATTGATATGTGCTCATCAATTTAATATAAATTTTATGAGCTTTAAATGTTATTATTCTGCAGTAGTTGGATCGATAATCGTTGATACTTTACTTACCGAATTTGCCGGAAACCCACCCTGGCTTGCATGTTCTCGTACCATTTCTTCATCTGGCGCATTGTAAATGCAGTAGATTTTGTCTGCAGTCACGTAGCTGTGAACCCATTGAATTTGAGGCCCCATTTTACTTAACACTCCACATGATGTTTGTGATATACCTTTTAATTGCTCTGATGATAAATTACCAGCTCCAGGAATTTCTCTTTCAATGACATATTTTGGCATAATACTAAATTTATTTACCTACTCGTTTGGTTTTTCGGATACACCCCGTTTTTTAATGTGGTTACTAGTCTCCACTTCAAAAGTATTCTAAAGTTATAAAAAAATGCTAGTACTTAGTCTTCTTTATTTGATTTATAAAGCATATCGGCTAAGTCTTAACGTTCTCCAGCGCTAAGTAAATTCCTTAACGTTTTGTTAAACTCTGTTAACAAGGGTTAATAGCTGTAACAATATTAAAACGCGACCGTCTATACAGTATAAACCATCAAATATTAACACCATGAGAACATTACATAACAATAAAATTACAGGAACAACAAACACAACGAAAACATTTGTTTGGAATTCAAAAAGACGTTACAACTAAACGAATCGTAAAACCATCAATCCATATAAAATCAACATCATGAGAACATTAAACACCAATAGAATTACAGCCACATCAAATACCACTAAAACATTTGTTTGGAATACAAAAAGACGCTACAGTTAGTAAACTGGTTATCTATAGATAACACATCAATCAAAACAATCAATAAACACCCTTGTTAATTTATATTTTCAAGGGTGTTTATTTTTAATTCCGTACTAGTCATATGTAAACTATTGATCTCCTTTTAAATTTACTTAGTTGACGATACGATCTCTCCGTTTTAATTTTCAAATCTGTTGTGATTGGAAATCTCAGAAATATATTCCGTTTAGATACAATTACTCTTTTCTAGATTTTTTTAGTCTCTTTTCTGCTTTTTTTTCTTTTGGAGTTTTGGCAGATTCTTTTTTTACGTTTCTTCTTGAGTCTTTACCTTTTGCCATACTATTATTTTTTAAATTTTAGTTTATTTATTTTCGGTTTAATACAATTGTTCATTTGTGGTTTGCTAACACCAGTTAGCTTCGCTCGTGTGTTGCGTTGCACTAAGATAGAGAAAAGGAACGAATTGGTAATAGAAAAATCAAGCATCCTAAAATTCGTCTTATGCTCATTTAAAATAATTCTATAAATTCTTATTTTGGCATGAGATTTGTACTATAATTAATGTAACTAATGAAACATAAAGTAAATCAACGTAAGACTAAGTTAGGACGGATCACTAAAAAGAAACATTAGTTATAAAATGGAGGTAATCACTTATATATTTAAAGGTAACAGTCGTATTACTCCAAGACCTCAAATACATTTATAGGATTTTTCTTATTTTTTAAGGCAATGCTACCTAATTTATTAAAGCGAAAAGATTCTTTTACAATTTGGTAACAATCTTCACATATAATAATTTGATTGGCATCAGCCGTATCCTGCAATCGTGCTGCTGTATTTACGGTATCTCCAATAACAGTGTAATCCAAACGCTTTAAACTTTCTGAACCAATATTGCCAGATATCATTTCACCGCTCTTTAGACCTATAGATACTTTGGGTTTAAATTGCAATGATTCATCTAATTCCGATAGTTTATTTCGAACTGCCAAGGCTGCATCTATCGCTCGGCCCAGGTGATATTCACCCTTAAAGACCGCCATGATTGCATCACCAATAAACTTGTCTATAAAGCCCTCGTGTGCCAGAATCTCTTTTACCAACATACTTTACTAATCCATTTTGTGTCCCAAACCAAATGAATCCTTGATTATCTTGAATCATCGGAGTCACATACTCTTCAGGAAGTCCTTCTGCCACGCCATATTTTTCAAAAGAAATTTTTTCAGTTTGTGCTCCTAAATAATTGCTGCAAAACAACGCAACAACTAGCGTCATTAGTTTTATAAAATACCTGAACATTTTTTTACTCATAATTACGACGTTTTATTCAATATTATACTCACTAGATATACGCTTGTAAAATATACAAAGCATTAATTAAAATCACCACAAGTACACTTAAACCAAAGAACTTAATGGCATTATGTACATGCTTAAATTTTTTATCAATAATTTTACTCTCAGCGTGTATTTGTTCTCCTAATTGCTTAAAAAGTTCATCTTCATTAGCACATACTTCCATGAGTCTTTTGGTATATTCTACGGTATTCCCAAAAGCATGTGCAGCATCCTGGTAGAAAAACACATTATCATCATATTTAAATTCTATTTGAGGCTTAAAACATAAAAAGCAAAAGAAAATTGAAACCAATACAAAGAGCACCCAGAGTAAAGCGAGAATAACATAAACTGTACCTTCTGAAAATATAGTACTTACCTGATCGAATCTATCAAAAAAGAGTCCTAAAATAAGACTGTGAAAAGAAAAAATTGCACCAGCTTTTAATTCAGAAGAGCGAATAAGTTTTTCTAATCGTTCTAACTGCTCCCAGTAATTATTTGGATCTTGCTTCATACTTCAAATATTAAATTTGGGAACTACCCAATTGTGAACACTACAAATTCTATTTAATATATGATTTACGCATAATTAAATAGAAGTAGTACAACTTTTCTTTTAATGGGGCAAGCAATTTTTAAATAGCCAGAACACATCTCTGACTTTAGCTCTAAAGGGCATTTAAACAAACACAAAAAGTGTTTAAACGATTTCGGGTAAGTAAAAGTGATTTTACACTTATAATCAAATATAAGAAATTTATTACAAGAAAGCAATGGGTATAATTCCAGAGCTTTATTTAATTCAGACAATTTATAAGTACCAGCTCTTTATTTTTGTTACATACTAGCTAATCCTAATTAAGCTATTAATAGCGTTTAATGTATCAATTTTAAGTAAATTACAACAACAATAGTGAACAAGAAACTGAACACGTTTTGGAACACGCTTTTGGAACACGATTTTGAATATTATAAAATATAATTAATTGATTTTTTAGCCATTTATAAACCTGTAAGTGCTCTTGAAAAAATTCATAATCCGGAGTAATAATGTTCAAATTTCAATCTTTCTACTGCACGAAATTAAAAGAGCCTCATTAAACAAATGAGACTCTTAAAAATCTAAATACTATCCATTCAAAGCATTAATATTTAATAAGTCGTATGACTTCTTCTTTTTCGCCTTGACTTACTCTAACAAAGTATGAACCCGATTGTAATGTATTTCCAAATTGGTATTCCTCTTTAGGATCAAATTCTCTATGAGAAATCAACCTACTATTTATATCAAAAATAGTAATCTTAACCATCTCCTGACTATTGGTATTAATTTTCAAATTAAAGAAACTATCTGTTGGATTTGGCCATGATAGCACTTCAAATACATCTATAAGCCGTGCCATACTGTAACCACTATGTACGACAAGATTTCCACCAGCAAGCGTCATTTCATCGGTTCTAAGTCCAGACCAATTACTAGAATACAATAACACCCCATTAGTTTTGGTTAAATTAAATCCAATAGAATCGTCTGTCCCTGGTTCACCGCGATCTGTCATTTCAACTTTCAATCTAAGATTTCCTGCTATTGGAATATGATTATCAGGATCTGTGATGTCCTGTAAATTGGCCTTTGTTATAAATTCTCCAAATTTAGCACTCATATTCGCCATATTTACACCTAATGATTGTATTGCATTTCCTTTAATTTGATAGGTATGTATGCCATCACCTTCTAACCTTCTAAAAATGATATTCATATGACCTCTTAGTTTCTTGCCTTTTTTATTGTATTTCACGTTATAACCGAAATTGGTTTTTAATCCGTCAGTAGAGGCATACTGTCCTGCAGAATTATCAGGTAAAATAAATCCGCCTCCAGTTATAAAGTCACCAACTGGTTTATATACAGT
>MAAC01009966.1_pt1 | contig 20634 bp, 12 predicted proteins | sample 1115981 | NCBI WGS metagenome assembly MAAC01 (sample SAMN04961126, study PRJNA320927) | seawater metagenome | isolation source: sample BD02T64 sea water enriched with oil for 64 days | place: USA:Gulf of Mexico | collected 2013-07-27
GACGGTTTCCGTACTCTAGCTGACGGCCAAGCGGTTACGTTCACTGTTAAACAAGGTCAAAAAGGCCCTGAAGCAGAAAACGTTCTAGCTGTATAAGTTTTAACTTATAAGCTAAAAAAACGAAGAAAGAGTTTATCTCATTCTTCGTTTTTTTGTTTCTGACGCTTTAATTTTTCTATTTACCTTAGTACTTAACCCTAGCACTCTACCTTAAACCCCATTTCATTTTCATCCATCCCCTTTTATCCCTCTGTCACGCTTCTCTATTACCTTGTAGCCTAGCTTTATAGCCTTACCTTATGTCCAGATTCTTATACTCTAAACCTTATAAGCTAACTTTATAAACTGGTTTTATAACGCCCTTTTTTCACTAACTCTAAAGTCAAAATAAAACCAGTTATACAAAAATATGCCTATGCACCTTCCTCTAAGATTATTTTTTCAAAGCGCTAACACGCCATAAATAAAACAGCGCTGGTAAAACCAGTAATGTTAAGATCACCGCACTCACCATACCGCCAACCATAGGCGCGGCAATACGGCTCATTACTTCGCTTCCTGTCCCTGTGCCATATAAAATGGGCAATAAGCCAACAATAATCGCGGCAGCAGTCATCATCACAGGACGAACACGTTTGCCCGCACCAGCAAGCACCGCTGAGAATACAGAGGATTTATCAACCTTGGCTCCGCTTTCTTCATGCGCTTGTAACATCTCCTGATAAGCTTGATTGAGATACACCAGCATAATGACGCCAATCTCAACCGCGACCCCTGCCAAAGCAATAAAGCCAACACCAACCGCTACCGAAAAGTTATACCCTTCAAAATACATTAGCCAAATACTGCCCACCATTGCTAGCGGCAAGGTCAACATGATCATGGCTACTTCAATCACATTTCTAAAATTTAAATACAGCAGCACAATAATAATCGCTAAGGTTAGCGGCACAACATAACTGAGTTTTTCTTTTGCTCTTTGCATATATTCATACTGCCCTGCCCATGCAATGCTATAACCTGCGGGTAAAACCAATTGTTCACGCAATATTTTTTGTCCATTTTCAACATAACGACCCACATCAGTGTCACTATTAATATCAATAAAAGACCAGCCATTTAAGCGAGCATTTTCAGACTTAATACCTGGAGGGCCATCTTCAATCAAAATATTAGCCACATCACCCAGAGGAATGCGTTGGCCATTAGGAGTAACTATCGGTAATAAAGCTAACTGCTCAGGTGAATTACGATAATCTTGTGGATAGCGAATACTAACAGGGTAGCGTTCTAAACCTTCCACGGTTTGAGTAACATTCATGCCGCCAATGGCGGTGGCAACCACTTGCTGAATATCACTAATATTTAGGCCATAACGGGCGGCTTTTTCCCGCTGAATATCTACCTTGATATAGCGACCACCAGCAACACGCTCTGAATATACCGAGGCTGTGCCAGCGACATCCGCCAAAATAGTTTCAATTTGTTGACCTATTTTTTGTATCTCAGCCAAGTCAGGACCAGAAATTTTAATGCCTACAGGGGTTTTAATACCTGTCGATAACATATCAATACGGGTTTTTATCGGCATTACCCAAGCGTTGGTGACACCGGGTAATTTAACTAAGGCATCTAATTCTTTTTTCAAGCTTTCTGTGGTGACACCTTCACGCCATTGCGATTTTGGCTTTAATTGAATAAAGCTTTCGATCATGGTTAATGGCGCGGGATCTGTCGCGGTTTCTGCTCGTCCCACTTTACCCAATATTGACTCAACTTCTGGCACGGTATAAATAAGTTTGTCGGTTTGTTGTAGTAACTGCCGCGCTTGACCAATAGAGATACCGGGATATGTGGTTGGCATATACATTAAATCCCCCTCATCTAATGGTGGAATAAATTCACTGCCTATTTTATCTAAGGGATAAAGGCCAACGCCAATCATAGCTATCGCCGCCATTAAGGTGACTTTAGGGAAAGTTAACACCATTTTCAGCGCAGGTAAGTAGATTACACTTAACAAGCGATTAATCGGGTTTTTATGCTCAGGCAAAACGTTGCCACGAATAAAGTAGCCCATTAATACGGGTACTAAGGTAATCGCCAATGCGGCAGACGCAGCCATGGCATAAGTTTTGGTAAAAGCTAACGGTGAGAACATCCGCCCTTCTTGCGCCTCTAAGGTGAACACAGGCACAAAACTGACGGTAATAATCAATAAACTAAAAAATAATGCTGGGCCAACTTCAGTGGCTGAATCAATGACCACTTGCCAGCGATTTTCATTGGTTAATTTTTCACCTTTATCGCTTAATCTTTCCATGTGTTTATGCATATTTTCAATCATGACTATTGCGCCATCAATCATAGCGCCAATAGCAATAGCAATACCACCCAGCGACATAATATTGGCATTAAGCCCTTGATAATGCATAACAATAAATGCAGTTAGAATGCCCACAGGTAAGCTGATAATCGCCACAAGCGATGAGCGAACATGAAATAAAAACAGCACACACACTAATGCGACTACGCCAAACTCTTCTAACAGTTTAAAAGCTAAATTATCAACCGCTCGCTCAATTAAGGCTGAGCGGTCATAAACGGTAACAACTTCTACGCCATCGGGTAAACCTTGCTTAAGCTGCTCTAATTTCTCTTTAACTTTAACAATAACTTGTTGAGCATTCTCACCAAAGCGCATCACCACTATGCCGCCAACAGTTTCGCCCATCCCATTTAGCTCAGCAATGCCGCGGCGCATTTGTGGGCCAATAACAATATCAGCAACATCTTTTAATAACAGCGGAGTACCATTTTGATTAACCCCTAACGGGATATTTTCTAAATCTTGAGCATTTTTAATATAACCGGTGGCACGCACCATGTATTCGGCTTCGGCCATTTCGACAACGGAAGCACCTATTTCTTGATTGCCCTGTTTAATGGCCTTTTGAATAAGCGATAACGGAATACCAAAGGCGCGCAATTTATCGGGGTTAACCTGCACTTGATATTGTTTAACCATGCCGCCCAGTGCGCTCACTTCAGAAACACCTGATACGGTTTGCAGTTCGTACTTTAAGAACCAGTCTTGAATACTGCGCAGTTGGCTTATGTCATGCTGGCCTGTTCGATCAACCAAGGCATATAAATATACCCAGCCTACGCCAGTAGCATCAGGCCCTAACTGTGGCTTAGCTGAACTTGGCAAATTAGGCGCAACTTGGCTTAAATACTCTAATACCCGCGAACGCGCCCAATACAAATCAGTGTCTTCATCAAAAATAACATAAACATAAGAGTCACCAAAAAAAGAAAAACCGCGTACGGTTTCCGCACCGGGTACCGATAACATGGCGGTAGTTAACGGATAAGTAACCTGATCTTCCACCACTTGTGGTGCTTGTCCAGGGTAGCTGGTTTTGATGATAACTTGCACATCAGATAAATCTGGCAAGGCATCAACAGGGGTATTTTTTACCGAATACAAGCCAATAACCACTAAGATAAAGGTTGCTAACAGCACAAAAAAACGATTATGCACTGACCAACGAATAATTGCTGCAATCATAACTTACTCCTGCAACTTATTTTCAAGGGTACTAACGTCGGTGATCACAAAATCATCGCCATGAATTTCAAAGGTAAATTCAATATCATCACCTTGATTAAAATCCGCCATATCGAGTGTGTCATCAACTAAAAAATCTAATGTTGTGGCAGGACGTTGCCACTTTTCAATAGCAGCACGGGAAATATTGACCCTACGATGACCCGCCATCACTGAGTTAATACTGCCTGTGGTTGTCGCTGACATCATTGGCATCATTTCAGGCATAGGTTCAGCCATAGCCATATCAGTGGCGTCGTGATTCATACGCATAAAATCTGACGATTTACTCGACTCTGAGTCCAATAAAAATTGTGCTGAGCTAACCACTTCTTCCCCTTCAGTTAAGCCGTTAAGTATTTCAACGGATTCACTGTCAAAACGACCGACGGTAACCGCAATTGACTTAAAGCTACCACCCCCTAACGCCAATACCACACGGTCTTGATTACCCGTACGTATTAAGGCTTCTTTTGGAATAAGCAAAGCTGGTGTTGTCTCACTGGTATGAATAGCTACTTGTGCGAACATATTAGGTTTAAAATCACCTGATTGGTTATCAAAACGTATTCGTACTTTCACGGTACGGGTTTTGGCATCTAAGGTGGGATAAATAAAGTTTATTTGCCCGTTAAACTCTTTACCTGGCAAATAATCTAAGCGCATTGTTACTTTAGTACCTACATGCACTTGTGCCGCTTGACGCTCAAAGACTTCTGCTTCAATCCACACCCGTGACAAGTCGCCAATAGACATTAAAGTAGCGCCCGGTTTTACATAAAAACCTTCTCTAATTTTTAAGTTTTCAACCACGCCATTTTGAGGGGCATAAAAAGTAATATTTTGCTGTACCTTGCGGGTTTTTTTCAAGTTTTCGATGGCTGATTTAGGTAGCTGTAAAGCCACTAAACGATTTTCAGCCGCCTTAACTAAGCGCTTATTGTTGCGCTCTAAGGCTAATAAAAACTCTTCTTGGGCATTAACTAATTCTGGCGAATAAATACCATAAAGCGGCTGATCTTTTCTAACCATTGCGCCTACTGTTTTCACATAAAGCTTTTCAATCCAGCCATCAACTCGCGGATGAATATGGACAAGCTTGTCTTGATCATAAGTCACATAACCCACGGTATCTATTTGGTTATGCAGAGACCTATATTGTGCAGCAACCGTTCTAACACCTAAATTATTAACGACATCAGCTGAAATACGAATAGTACCTGGCCCTTCATCAGGGCCTTCTCCTGAGTCAGCATAAACAGGTAATAAATCCATCCCCATCGGCGACTTTCCAGGTTTATCTTTTCTATAATTAGCATCCATTGGCGCAACCCAATACATTGGCTGTTTTTCTGCCTTTTTTTTTGTTGTTTTGTTTATTGCGTCACTCATCAATTGATTTTCAGCTGACGGTAAATCAAGCAAAACTGAGCTAATAAGCCCCATTACTAAACCGACGCTTAAGCCAACACTTAAGCCAATAATCAGCATTTTTTTATTTGAATTCATTGCTTTTCTCATTATGATTCTCCCTTTTGTGACGGCACTATGGAGCCAACAAAAAGGTAATTAATTTCTAGGATAATTTTTTGCTGTTGTACATTGATGGCTAAAAAATCAATTTGAGCATTTAGCTCAGCGATTCGGGCGCGAACCACCTCAGCAAAATCACCATCGTCATTGGTATAAGCGGTTAAAGACGCCTGAGCTTGATCATGAATTTGTGGTAATAAGCGATCTTGGTATAAAGCTTGTCGTTCATTCAAACGCAAAAGCCGACCTTTAGCACTGGCAAAAGCAGAGATTAATTGACGAATTAGTAATAACTTTTCGGTTTTAATGGCTTCTGTTTTAGCAATGGCCGATTTAACTTCATTATCTTGGCGGTTATTAGTAAATAGTGGCACATCAAAGACAACACCAAGGGAAAATAAATCTGCACGACTATTGCCTATTTGATCATCACCGCGATAACCATAACTGGCACTAACGCCCCACTGGGGTTGATATTTTTGCTCGGCTAAATCAATATTTTTACCCGTAGCAGCAATTTTTTTGTCTATGGCTAGCACCGAGGGGTGTTCCGCTAATAGCAAAGCCAGCTGCTCAGTTGCCAATGCTTTTTCATGATAAACAACCGATTGGTTAATAAGCGTTAATTGCGGTAATTCACCACTAATATTTATCGTGGTGAGGCTAGAGTTTAAATTTGATTGCCTTGTTGCCGCGCCTGCAAAAGAAAAATCAGTTAACCATTGTCTTAGCATGCCTTGGTAACGATTTTGCTCTAGTTTTAGTTGGTTTAATTTATCTTCTAATCGCGTTAGCTCTAACTGCGCACGCACAATATCATATTGCCTAGTTTTTCCTAAACCACTGCCATAGCTAGCTTCCACCAGTTCACTAAGTTGCTCAAACAAGCTGCGGTTTTGCTCAATTAGGCTGATACTTTGCTGTATTCGATATAAATCAAGCCACATACTGCCAACCGTTACCGCGACTTTATTTTGCCTGTCTTGGCGTTGCAGTGGTTGTTGTTGTGATTGTAATTTAAGTTGCTTATTTTTAATGGCCAGACTATCACCGCGAGCAAACATTTGTGAAACACCCACTTTTAATTGCGTCATGCCCTCTTGGGAAAAATCAAAGCTATCGGTAGGTAAGTTGGCAAAGGCAATAGACACTTTAGGATCTGGCTGAGTATTAGCCGCATGGCTCAATGATTCTAACGACTGCTGTTTATGGCGACTACCATCAAGCCAAGGATCGTTTTTTTGTGCTTTTTTAATTGCTTGTGCAAAGCTTAAGGGTTGCTGCTCAGCATAACTATTATTGGCAATAACAATAGCGAGTAAAGCACTAAACACAGCCGTAAATACAGTTAGGCCGCTATTTAAGGTATTAGATTTTTTCATACTTCTTTCTCTTACTGGTATAAATACGGAGAATAATTCATTTAGGTTAACTAATTTTACCACCGAGCCGCGATGCTTCACTGAGGGCTCTTCGAGCCTACACAGAGGTTTTATTATTCTCAGTGTAGTGTGGTGACTTTGGTTTTATCTTTGGTAATGCTTTTAAAGTTGAATAAAGGCAAATTTAGTTAACACAGTTATCAAAGGATTTTAGGCGCAGGTGTGCCTAGAAGTTACGAAATGGGTGGACGGTATAGAGAAGAATTAACTTGTGATTGGTGTAATGAAGAAGGTTGAGCTATTTTTTGCTCGGCAATGACTTCAGTATTAAAATTAGTATTGAATAACAAAGAAAGACTAACACAACCGCTCATAGGGCATTGGCATTGTTCTTGGCAACAATCCATTATTTTTTGATTGTTGTCACTTAACATCATGCTCGTTTGCTCTGTCGCTTTATTTGGCATTTCATTAGCAATATAGCTATTAACCATCATAGGCATATCAGCATTCATAGACTTATGCACACAAGACATTGCAGCATAAGACATAGCTGTGCTTGTCATTACCTGAGCAGTAAAGGCTACAAGCATTAGCATGACTAATAATATGTTGTTATGCACTAATTTCACTTAATACGTTACCTGTTGAGGTTGGTTGAGCTGGCTAAACTTATTAAAAACAAAAAAAGTTTAACGAAGAGTAAACTCATCAAGACCAGACCTGATTATACTATTATTAATTTCAAAAATAATCCACTAACAATAAAATTTTTACCTTACCACTGGTAACTCACCGTTTAAGTTTATTCTCACGCACCTGTGCAACATGAGAAAGCGAACCTTGGTCAACCCATTCAAATTTTTGTTATTACAAAAAGCCAGATTATATTAAATATATTAGGGTCTGTAACTAATTTTGCCATGTACTGCGTAATCCCCAAAAATCATTTTACTAAGCAATTTTATCTTCATAGCCAGTTTTCACAACGCAGGCCACTGACACGGTCAAACTCTTTAAGGTTATTACTAACAAGTATTAGCCCTTCACTTCTTGCATGACCCGCAATATGAAGATCGTTAACGCCTATCGTTTTACCTTTACGTTCGAGATCGGCGCGAATATCACCATAATGGGCCGCAGCTTTATGGTTATAATTTAAGACATCAAGTCGCGAAGTGAAGTTTTCAACTTGCTTTAAGTTATGCTCCGTACGTTCGCTTTTTTCAGCACCATGCAGTAACTCAGCCAATGTAATTGAGCTGATACACATTTGTCCTGCATGTAAGTTAAATGTTGATAATACCTCTATCGGTCGGCGCTTAATAACATAAATTACGATATTGGTATCTAACATAAACTTTAACATTAAAAAGACTCTCGTTCGGCTTGAACTTGGCTAGCACGTTCAGTGATAAAATCATCACTTACTTGCTCTTCAGACACAAAGAAACTATCCCAAGATTGTTCTATAGGCGACAAAATCCTTTCATTGCCAACAACCCGCACCATAACTTTTTTGACTTCTTTTGGAAACTTAACCTGTGCAGGAATGCGTACCGCTTGGGTTCTGTTATTTTCAAATACACTGCTTATTAACATGCTAACCACCTAGGTATAAATTGCTATATACCTATTATATATAGCAACAATAAAAATGCAAACCTGACATGCGGTTAGTATGGCTAAGCTTGGTGATTAACGGTAAGTTACTCTACCACTGGTAACTCACCGTCAACCTAACATCACGTGTTCTACCTGGGTACATATCGTCTTCGTAGTTTGAGGTCACAATATAACGTTTATCAAATAAGTTTTCGATATTCAGGTTAAATTGCCAAGCATCAATATTAATATAGCCGCCAAGGTCTACTCTGGCATAACCGGGTAAGGTGAAACTATTCACGTTATCACCATAGCGTGAAGATAAACCAAACACGCCAATATGTGCGCCTATATTATTATTGGGATGTTGCCAATTTAATTGGCTAGAAAAACTATTACGTGGAATATTAGCAGCAGTGTTGCCATGGTTTGGGCTTAAAGGATTATCTAGTTCATTTTGAATATAGCTAATACTGCTTTTTAGTAGCCATTGCTGGGCAATGTTATTAATTAATGACACTTCCAGCCCTTGAGATTCAATGTTACCTGCCAATATTTTAAAATCGGGATCGTCGGGATCGCGAGTTAATAAATTACTTTGTGTTATTTGATATATGGCAGCACTTAGGCTGTGTTGGTGGTGAAAAGCATATTCAACAGCAAGCTCAATTTGCTTGGCTTTTTTCGGCTGAAAATATTGTTGGTTTTTATCTAAACCGGTATTGGGCTCGAATGACTGAGAAAAATTACTATAAAGCCTAATAGCATCATTAACTTGATAAGCAGCACCTAAAAAAGAGGTAATGGCTTTTTTATCTACCGCAGTGCTATTGTCAATACGATTGACTATTTTAAATGCCGAACCACGTAAGCCTATTGATAACTGCAAGTTATTGGTAAATTCCATGGTGTCGATAAAATAAAGACTTGATTCAGTTTCATCAGAGCTGAAATTTCTAACAGAGTTAACCTCTGTAGGTTCAGCAATACTATAGTCTGGAGCGTAAGGGTCAATTATAAAAGTACCAATACTGCGATCCATCTGTTGAGCATTTTCATATTGATTATAGTTGTAACCAAGGTGAATATTATGACTAGCCCAAGGGGTCTCAAGTTGATGTTCAAGGTTAATCACGGCATTATGCTGTTTGGCCTCATTGTCTATATCAGCCCAATAGCCCACTAAATTATCGTCGCCACGTTTATAATAAAATCCCATCCACACATCATCACGGTCAAGATCAACCTGATTTAACGTTACCGTTACTTTACTTTTATCACCTAGCAAGTAATGCCAATAAACACTGGTGCGCAAGTACTCTCGGTTACTGTCAGTTGCAGGATAAACATAAGATTTGTCATACAATATATTGTCGTCAATACGAACAATACCGAAAGTCCACGGGTTAGTTAGTTTGTTATATTCAACCTCGACAGCAAGGTGCTGCTGGGCAGAAATATCCCACCCCAAGTGGCTATAAAGGGTTTCTTTATCATCTTTAGCATTTTCAATAAAGCTGTTGGCCTTTTGCTTTACCAATACAGCTCGATAATCAAGGTTATTAGTAATATTGCCAGAAGTGTCTAAGGCAAGTTTGTATTTGTCATAACTACCTAATGTAGCTGTTAGCTTGGTTTGTGCTTCACCTTGAGGTTTTTTGGTATGGTAAATTAATGTGCCGCCGGGTGCGGCACCTCCGTAAAAGATACTTGAGTGGCCTTTTTCTATCGATATTTGTTCAACCGTTTCAGGCGATCGCATAAACATGCGTTGATTGTCTAAATGACCGTTTACATAGATATTTTGTCGCCCCGTGGTAAAACCTCTAATCGTTAAACCCGTTTCCATGCCAGCATTGGCAGTACTGGCAAAAACACTAGGCGTATAAGCGGCAATATCTTCAACCTTATCAATATTAAGCGTTAAAAAGTCACTAAGATCATCAATAGTTTTATTTCTAATATAGCTGACACCTTTACGGGTTTGCGCTGTTACTTCTATCACCTCCATTAACTTAGTATCGTGAATAGTTTCGGCGAGTAGATGAGCCGGTGGTGCGAAAGACAATAACAATGTGCTAGTTAATGTACTCGCGGTAGTCAAAAAACGGTTGTGATGCATGTAAAAGTATTCTTATTTTAAGGTAAAGAATTCTAAGGTAAAACAGATCTAAGGTAAGCTAGTTCAACCAAAAATTATAAAGTAACAACTAGATGCTTACTTTTAATATATTGTAGCGGGGGCAAGCCATATTTCGCTTTAAAGGCGTTAGAAAAATTACCTGAATTTGAATAACCCAGCTGCTCAGCAACATGCTGAATAGGTTCACCTAACAATAACAGCTTTGCGGCTTTATAAAGGCGGAAATTAATTACATATTCCTGCGGGGTTACGTTAAAGTAATGGCTAATAAAGCTTTTGATTTTATTTGGACTTTGTTGCATATAATTAACAATATCGGTGAGTGAATAATCCGTTTTAATATGCTTATTCATAGCATCATGCCATGAACTAAATAAATGCCACTCACTGGCAGTAAAATTCAAACTGTCGATAATTATCCTTTCAGCTCGACTCTGGTTGTTTATATTTTTAAGGTTTAGTAAAGCCTTTATCTGCGCCTCAAGTAGGTCGTTATTATCACTACCCTTTTCTACAAAGCAGGTAGCATTTTTTAACGCTTGTATTTGAGTGCTAGGTTGTGCTGAACCCGTCATAAATAAAATAGGGATATGTTGATCATATTTTTTTCGCACTTGCTTAATAAAGGTTAAGCCATCCATGGGCTGCATCAACCAATCTACAACTAATAAATTAGGCTTAATAGCAGTAAAGTTTTTTAATGCCTCTAATGCATTATTGAATGTGTGACAAACTATTTTGTGATCATAACAAAATTCCGCTAAGTAATCGGTCATAGCCTGATTATCATCAACAATGATAACGGTATGATTTTGTGGTTGGCTTGCTTCAAATTCAGCAAATAATTTATCAAGATCCATTTTATTCTTCTTATGTGCTTCTTAATGGTATTTTTATTATTACTATAGTGCCACAGGGGCTGTTTTTATCAAAAACAATTTCACCATTAAGCTCATCAATAAGCTGCTTGGTGGTAGTTAAGCCGACACCACTACCGCTATATTGGTGACTATTTTCACCACGGTAATATAAGGTAAAAATATTACTCAAATCTTTACTGGAAAAACCACAACCATTGTCACTTATTTCGATAAGTAAAAAGCCATCGAGCTTACTGCTTTTTACTTGTACGCTACCATTATGTTGAGAGAATTTAATGGCATTTGACAGTACATTTTCTAAGATTAAATATAAACTTTTTTCACTGGCAACAATATGATCTAGCTCAGTAAGTACCTCATCACAAGTAAATGCTAACGATATATTTTTGCCAATCGCTACATCAGTCATTAAGGCATTAATTTTCACTAACGTTGCCAGCACGTATTGTTTACTGCTCACTTTTTCCACAGGCTGCTGCTTTGTTAAAACAATAAACTCGTCAATAAGTACTGATATTTCATTTAGGCCATTAAACAGCTTATTATTTTTTCTTTCAATATTGGCTTTATCAAGATCAGTGTTACTACTTAGTAAGCTTTTCATTTGTTTGGATAAGCCACGACAAGCGAACACAGGTGATTTAAAACTGTGCTGAATTTGTAAATATAAGCTCTGTTTGAATAGTAAATGCTGCTCTATTTCATCTTTTTGCTTAGCAATTACTTTATGGTTTGCCAGTATTTCGTTATTAAACTTATGCATTAGTCTATAGCGAACCAAAAGCGTTAATACCGCGGAAAATAAAACAAGGTAAACCAATATTGCCCACCAACTTAATAGCGGGTGGGTTTGCTTAGTGACTTGAATGATATTATTAGTTTTTGCTGATAGTGATATAGGGTACGAGCCACTTTTCGTATTACTTAAGTTAATGTTTGTTATGAAATTGGCACTTTTTGCGGGGGGCGCTATAGCAAAGTATGGATTAGTTAATTGCAACTCAATTTTTTCACTACGCCAGCCTAGAGAAAAATCTTTAGCAAGAAAAATACTATCATTATTGGTTAAGGGTAACTTATCCCATAATGAATAACGCTGCTGTTCAAGCTTTATACTAGACACTAAACGATTTTTTAATAGCGACTCGTTTTGAGTAATATGTTGAGTAATACTTTCAGGTTTAAACAGTACAAAACCATTAATAGTGCCTAAAAGTAATTCTCCTTGGCTATTTTTTAAACTCGCATTAAGGTTGTACTCATTACTAGCAAAACCATGTTTTTCAGTAAACTTATCAAATTTTTTTGAGGATGAATCATAACGATATAAACCATTATTGGCAGTGATCCAAAATAAACCTTCATCGTCTTGTATTAAACCATAGGCATTACCTTGCGTAATACCTATGTAGTCAAAGTTTTCATCAGTGCTATTAAACTCATAAACACCACCATCAGAGGCTATTAAAAAACGATCATCGTCTATATGATGGATATTAAAAATCCAAGGTGATTGTAGCGTTGAGTTTTGCGGTGAGTAATTCTTAAAACTATTTTTAAAAATAGTTTTACTAAAACTATGGCTATTGAGATCTAAAATACTTAAACCTTTCGCGGTACCAATCCACAATTTATCTTGCTGTTGAGACAAGGTATAAATTTCAGAGTCTACTAAACCATCTTTTTTATACCAACTTCGCCATTGATTATTCACTAAATCTAATTGATGCAACCCTGCTGCAGTTCCAGCCCATATACTGTTACCAATATTGACTAATTTATAGATAAAAGTATCACCAACGGGCGAGTTAACAGCATTGTAGTGATGGCTGATTTTTTGACTCTTACTATTTATTTTATATAAACCACTGCGTGTTGCCGCCCAAATATATTGAGGAGTGATCACAGTGTCGTATACTGTTTCATCTTGTAACTCTGGCAATAAACGGGCTATTTTATTTTCAAAAATATATAAGCCTTTTTGTGTGCCAATCCAGTATTTATCTTGGGACTCTTCGGTAAAACTTAATATATAATTATTGAAGGTGTTATTTTCTGCTGCCCGATAAATAGCTACCTTGTCTCTTTGAGTGTTAGTTACCGACAGTCCCTTGTTAGTGCCTACCCATAGTCGGCCTTCACTATCAGTTAATAAACTGCGAACCAAGTTATCCATCAAGCTATGTGAATTAGCATTATGTGCCTGAAAATTTTGCCAACCATCACTAAAATAAGAATTGAAATAAGAGTCGAAAGAAGAGTTGGAATAAGTATTAAAATTTGCATTAAAATCAACATTTGCATCCGTTGGTAAATTTGCATGGCGGCTTAACCCCTTACTTGTGCCTACCCAAAGTTCACCATTCACGCCTTGAGCAATAGACAGTACTCTATTGCTCGCTAAAGTATTAGGGCTATTTTTTTGATGATAAATATTGCTGATTTTTCCTTGGTTTTCTCTTTGGTCTTTTCCTTGCTCTTTTCCTTGGTAAGCAGCATTTTCTAGATTTAAATAATGCAGGCCATGATAAGAGGCTATCCACAACTTATGCTGATTATCAATAAACAGTTTCCGTATGGTATTTCCTGCTAAGTGTTTGCTATCAACCTGATGATAACGAATATGATTACTTACTATATTGCCATCACTAATTAATTGCTTAGTTAATTGTTTAGCTCGTTGCTTAGCTAATTGCTTAACTAGTTTATGGGCAAGGTTAAATTCCAACAACCCCGTATTAGTACCAAGCCAAACGGTTTGTTTAGCTGAGTCAAAGACTAATGTTCGAATCTCATTACTGCAACGCTTGGGGGCAGAGGGAATTTCACAGAAAGAATAAGCATTCTTAACTAACTTATCGCCACCATAGTAGTCAACAATTTCATGTTCAAAAGTCAATATAACAAGACCAATACTGCTAGCTAACCAAACCTGTTGATTAACTTCAATAACACTATAAATAGCGGCATTGGCTACATTGGGGTAACTTTTTTCGCCAGTAAGGAGGTTAATCACCACTAAGCCATCAGTTGTTGCCACATAAAGCCGTTTATTTATGACATTAATATCTCGAACGTAGCGATATTTAGGCAATTGAGTAGTACTTAAGGGCACTAATTCTATGGTGTTACCATCAAAACGATGTAAACCGTCTTGTGTTCCTATCCAAGTAAAACCAAAGGGATCTTTAGCTAAGCTATACACTGAACTTTGATTTAACCCTTGCTCAAGCGACAAATTATTAAAATAAAGATCTCTTTGTACCGCCACACTATTAAGTGCAATAAGTAACAATAATAAGCCAAAGGTAAAATGCAATAGACGCATGTTTTTATTCAGTTTCTTTAATAGTTCAAGTAAAAATACAAGTGATAAGCAGCATTATGCATAAAAAAAATGCAAATCGTAACTATTAAAGTTACAGTTTTTTTTGTGGTAATTAGCTATTTCTTGTCTATTATTGTCGCAATGCATGATATTCATTGCGATATGGGCATTATTGTACTTTTGATTTTTAAAGATAATAATATCGCTAAAGTTTATATCTACTATAACTTTGTATTTTCATTTTAAAGGATAAAAAGGATTGTTTAAATGCAACTAAAGAAATCACTAATAGCCTTAGCGCTAACGTCAACACTAGCTGCTTGTGGCTCAGACAGCTCAACAACCACAACACCAGACCCCATTACAGTTACTCCACCGGTAGAAACCGTTGTTAATGGTAAGGCCATTAAGGGTGTATTAACCAATGCAGTGGTAACTGTTTACAAATTTGTTGATGGTGCTGCCGTTGCTTTAACCCCTGAAGAATTAAGCGACGCTAATATCAATACTGACGGTGAAGGTAATTATACTTTTACCGTATTAGATTACGATGGCCCAATTAAAATTGAGCTATCACCAAGCACAGATCCTGCTAACCCAACCACAATGACTTGTGATGCCCCTGCAGGCTGTGGCGATACAGCCTTTGGTGCTCAAATTGATTTAACGGTAGCTGATCCTAACTTCAAATTAGCGGCTATTTCGGTAGTAGACAGTGATAGCAACGGCGACGTGAAAGTGAATGTGTCAGCATTAACTCACTTAGCTGCAGCACTAATTGAAGACGATGATGCTGGTGTTACCGCCGACTCAGTAACAGAAAACTCAGCACAAATTGCCAGTACTTTTGGTATTATTGGTGATATTACTCAATTAGAACCTACAGTAACTGATGATGCCGCCGCAGTAGCCGCAGAAGACAACGATGCAGAGCTAAGATATGGCCTAATTAATGCTGGCATCATGGCGGCATTATTTTCAGGTGAAGCAGGCAGCACTGAAATATTATCAAGCAAACTTGCTGAAGTTGCTGCTGATTTAATTGAAAATGATGGTAAATTTTTACCTTCACAAGATGATAATGAAGATACTTTTGAATTAGCCCTAGATGATGTATGGAATGGCATGGCCGCAGCGACATCAACAGCAGCAGCCGCTATTGCAGCAGACAATACCTTAACAGCACAAGTTAATTTAGCTCAACTAGAAACAGAATTAGTAAATGAGTCAATATTTATTACCAGTAATATAGATACCGATGGTTTTGTCACCATTATTACCGATGTCCCCACCGAAGGTGATGCCGTAGCAAAAGCTAAAAAAATGGTGGAAGATATACGCCTCTTCTCTCATTTATTTGATGAAGAAACAGAACAAGGTGCTGGTATTAAAGGCCAAGGTGATGAATATGTAGCCTTGTTAGAAGCCGCTGGTGTTATGGTTGAAACCGAAGCCGACAGCTTTGAATTGCTTGCTCAACTTAGCGATACCCTAGCCGATTTAAGCTTGGCTTATGATGAAGGCACTTTAAGCGAAGCAGTGGCTGCAGCAGGCGTCAATATAGCAACCTATATAGAAGGCGCAACGGGTACTATTATTTTTGATGAAACAACAGTCACTGGCGGAATTCTTTTTACCGTCGATGCGACTTCAGGCAGTGAAAAAGTTCAATTAAACGTTGCAGCTGAATTTTCTGAAGACAATAAAAGTATCACACTCACCTTTGATGGCTTACTTGAATCAGCAGGCGCGGTATTTACCTTAAATGAAGGCAGTTTTGCTAAAGTTAATTTAGACACCGCAGCTTCACGTGAAGCCTTTGATGATGATACTTATGAAGGTGAAATTGTTTCTGGTGAGCTAGAGCTAACACTGTCATTAGCACAAAAAGCAACTGATAATGTGCCTAACCCCATCACTTTTGAGGGTATGATAAAAACTGAATTATTACCCGTTAAAGAGCGAGTGCTTGATGAACGTTGGGACTGGGATGAACAAAATCAGCAAGATATTACTAGCTATGGTCGTCCAGAGTTTGAAACCTTTGTGTTACCAGAAACATTAAGCTTAAGCGGTGCTTTTAACTCACTTGAAGGTGACTTAATTGAGGCAACATTAACCGTAAACGTTAATGATTTAGCTGATTATCAAGCGCCTGATTTTAAATACATAGGTAAAGAAGTTGAAGGGATATTGAATATTACTTTCACTGATGATGCTGTTGTATGGACTGAAGCCGATAGTGTAAATGATGAAGAGCAATGGACAGCTACATACAGCTTTATGCTCGAAGGTGATGCAGGCAATTGGACAGGAAGAACGTTTGCTATTCCTGAAGATCCTGAAATGCACTGGGGTGGAACTGGCTATGATCTTAAAGTATTTAGTCGCCCATTTGAATCGGGTCTAAATGTGCCTGGTTTTATCTATACTAAAGCTTATGTCATTGATTATGAAGATGAGGTCGGTTACTTCGCAAAGTCAATTAGGATCACTCCTGTTGATGATAATGGCGATGATCAAGCCGACGGTTATCACTTTGAACGTATCGATACAAACGATGGTCAAAATATAGGGCTAGAATACAATACCGCAGCGATGATTGATGGTGATGGTAATGTAAACCTTAGCGCCTTAGTTGATGCCGATGGTCAGATTTTAACAGCGGATGGTCTACCGCAAGCTTGGACGAACATATTAAACTTAGGCACTTATTTAACAATTAATGACTTTATTGAAGCAAGGTCTTGGGATCTTATTGGGAATCCAACTGAAATCACAAGCTCTGCTGAGTATTTTGCTAACTCTATTGGTTCAGAGAGTCAGTTTACAGTTGAAGAGATAGGTAAAGCTACGATATTTTTCAATGAAGAAGAATTAGCTGACATTGCCGCTGGTGAGTTTACTGAGCTAAATCCTACTGCTTATATTACTCAGGCATTAATCAAAGACGCCTTAACCGTTACCGTAAGTGAAGATGCTAATACCGTAACAGCCACTGTTGAAGGTGCCTTTGTTGCTACTAAAACTTTTTCTGGCGAGGCAGGCAGTGACTTTACCTACAACTCAGAATATATATCAACTGGTGAAGATAATTCAGCCACAACATCAATCTGGTCAGCAGTAGATTCTGATAATGGCTTGGATGTTTCTGACGTCATTGTTAGCACAATGGTAGAAGAATCTTGGGACACCTTTGCTATGCAGCTTAAATTTAAAGCTGTTGATGATCAAGCTGAAGGTGAAGATGGCTTTGGTATTGCTGATAGAATAAATGTCTACTTTATCGGCGGTTGGGGCAATAGCTTCAATGATGATGGAAACCTAATCGATGGCGATGGAAATGTTATTGAGTTTGCTGTTGAAAGTTGGATTATTACCAGTTTTGACTCTTATGATGATTTCGATTGGACTACCGAAGCATGGGGTACTGAAGATTGGGGTAACATAGGATGGAATCCACTACCGTTTAACCCACTAACAGCAGCAAATGCTTTAGATATCTATAAAGCTCAACTTTTAAAAGATCCTGATTACCGTGGTGATCACTACATTGAAGGTATAGGCCGAGTTGAAATCGATTTAGATGATGATTCAATCAATGCCATCACTGCGGGTAGCACAACGATGTTTGATGGCTACAACACTAGTGCTGACGATCGTACTTTATTAGAAAACGAAGAAACTTTCCTTGATGTCAATGCCGCTTTAATTCTTGAAGCCATATTAGGTGACTATCAAGTTAAGTTACAGCTTTCAGGTGAAAGAACCGCATTAGATGATGGCGCATTTGACCTTGGTATGAGCTATCGTTTACCGGGCGAAGATGAGCAGCGTTCATTTAACGTACATTACAACACCGAAACAGAAGGCCAGTTATCTGCCAATAACTTTGAAGGTGTCGTGCTGGTACTTGAAGAGCCAGAGGAAGACGTTGAAGGCACACAAGTTATCGGACAAATACTTGTTGGACCAACCGCTATAGTCGCGGCCACTATCGAAGATAGAGATGGTTTGGTTGTGATTGTTTACAGTGATGAAACCACTGAAAGCTTATAATATTTACTTAACTAGTAAGCTAAAGTAGCTTAAATTAAGATGCCAGTCAGTGATGACTGGCATCTTGTTTTTATCAGCTATTAATTTATATTTTCGTAACTGTTTACCACCGAGCCGCGATGATTCACAGGGCTCTTCGAGCCTACGCAGAGACTTTGTTATTCTCGGTGTAGTGCGTTAGCGCCTCGGTGCTCTCTGTGGTAAATATTTCTAAGCTGAATAAATGTATATTTTTCTTCATACAAGGAGCTTTAGTGAAAAACAATCTACTGTGTGCTTTTCTATTAACTTTTTTATTTTCCACTATTTGGGTAAATAAAAGTTGGGCCAACAATACAACTCAGCAAAATAAAAATAACACCATCACCACTTATATAATAAGTGAATCTTTCAGTAATATTTTACCTATCAAGCAACTTCTTGATGACGATTGGAAACAAGCGCCAGCTAACGACTCAAGTATTGGTTTTACCCAAAATGAAGTAGGTTTAAAAGCTTATTGGGGCAATATTTCCTTTAACCTTGCCCATCGCCTTGATTATTTTGTTTTCACTAACGAAGACACCGCCAAAGCTTTTTATTTAGAGCGCACAGAGCAACCACTTACCACACAAAATAGCTATCAACTCGCCTTAAAATTGCATCATCAGCGCAGTAATGGCTTTAGATTAGGTTATCAATGGCAATTTGATAATTTTACTACTGAGCTTAACTTAGGGTATTGGGATGTTAGCGCCACTAGAGAATCGCAAATCACGGGTGAAATTTTTGGCGATGAGCAAAATAACATTACTGGCACAGCACAACTTAACGAATTTTACAGCGATAAAAATTTTTTAAAACGCGACAACTTTGATCGTTGGGATATTGATGGCTACGGTATCACCCTTGATTTAGCCGCTAACTGGCAAGTAAATAACAAGCTAGATATAAACCTAACGGTCAAAGATTTGTATACTCAGTTTAAGATGAAAAACTTAGGCTTTAGTCAAGGAAACGTAGATACCGACGGTACTTTTATTAATAGCCTTGGCGGAAAATCTTACCTGCCCTTATATCGCGGTATAGAAACCTCTGATAACTATCAATTTACCCTGCCCGAGCATGCTAACTTAGTGGCACGCTATCAGGGCGGCATTTTTAGCGATTACGCTATGACGATGAATTACCTCGCACGTTACAAGCGTCAAGGGGAAGTAAACTTTTATTATGGCGGTATTGAACTCGAATTTGAAACCAGCACACTCAAGTTAATGCTCGATATAGAGCATTTATCTCCTGAGATTCAATATGCTAATAACTGGCTCAGTGTGGTATTGGCAATGGATGAATTAGACATTGAAAAAGCCATGCAATTTACTTTAGGTATTGCCGTTAATTATGCTTTTTAGTCCTACTTAGAGAAAACAAAAAACGCTACCGAAGTAGCGCTTTTTTGTCTGCGAATTAACGCGAATACTCACAGATTAAAACATTGAACAAAGAATGTTTATTCGCGCTAATCTGCGAAAATTAGTGGGTAAAAGTCCTGTCAAAGCCAGATAGAGTTTGCCTGCCAATTAACACGAACACTCACAGATTAAAACATTGAACAAAGAATGTTTATTCGCGCTAATCTGCGAAAATTAGTAGGTAAAAGTCCTGTCAAAGCCAGATAAAGTTTTGCCTGCGAATTAACGCGAATACTCACAGATTAAAACATTGAACAAAGAATATTTATTCGCGCTAATCTGAGAAAACCAGTAGGTAAAAGTCCTGTCAAAGCCAGATAGCGTTTGCCTGCGAATTAACGCGAATACTCACAGATTAAAACATTGAACAAAGAATATTTATTCGCGCTCATCTGCGAAAATTAGTAGGTAAAAATCCTGTCGAAGCCAGATAGCGTTTGCCTGCGAATTAACGCGAATACTCACAGATTAAAACATTGAACAAATAATGTTTATTCGCGCTAATCTGAGAAAACCAGTAGGTAAAAGTCCTGTCAAAGCCAGATAGAGTTTTGCCTGCGAATTAACGCGAACACTCACAGATTAAAACATTGAACAAAGAATGTTTATTCGCGCTAATCTGAGAAAATTAGTGGGCAA
>MAAC01006609.1_pt1 | contig 20573 bp, 22 predicted proteins | sample 1115981 | NCBI WGS metagenome assembly MAAC01 (sample SAMN04961126, study PRJNA320927) | seawater metagenome | isolation source: sample BD02T64 sea water enriched with oil for 64 days | place: USA:Gulf of Mexico | collected 2013-07-27
TAGCTTTTCTAGCTTACCTGATACATATTCCTTTAGCGCATCTGTCACTTCGACATGGTGTCCACTGATATTTATTTGCATGGGCCACTCCTTCGTGTGGTGGTAAAAATTGATAAGCGAGCAGAATTGCTGCTTATCATGTATCCGCAAGGTTGCGGGGGTGATGTTGCTCAAATACTCTAAGGTTTAAGTAATTGAACTTCTTGTTTCAGTCTAGCAGTTGAAACGAGTAAAGCTTTGATTCGTGACAACGGAAATAGTTCTGTTTGCCATGTATCTAATGTAAATAGTTAACTACACCAATCGCTTACGCTCATTTGATGGTGGAATGTTCATTGCCTCACGGTATTTCGCAATGGTCCGTCGGGCAACTTTTATTTCTTTCTCCGCCAATAAGTTGGCAAGTTTGCTGTCGCTGAGGGGTTTTCGAGGTTCTTCTGTAGCGATTAGCTTCTTAATGATGGCGCGAATGGCTGTCGATGAACATTCTCCTCCTGACGCGGTACTCACATGGCTTGAGAAGAAATACTTTAGCTCGAACACCCCTCGAGGAGTGTGCATATACTTTTGTGTGGTAACTCGAGATATGGTTGACTCATGCATCTCTACGGCTTCGGCAATATCATGAAGTACGAGTGGTTTCATTGCCTCTTCACCTTCTTCAAAAAACTCAATTTGGTATTCAACAATTTTTGTCGCTACTTTTAAAAGAGTTTCGCTCCGGCTTAGTAAGCTTTTTAGAAACCAGCGCGCTTCTTGTAAGTTATTTTTGAGAAAGGTGTTGTCATTGCTGCTATCTGCCCGCTTGATAAGGGAGGCGTAGTTTGAATTAATGCGTAAACGAGGCGAGGTTTCTGGGTTTAGCTCTACCTTCCAGCGGCCTTTATCTTTGGTGACAATAACTTCAGGAACAACATATTCTGTACGGCTGCCTGATGCTATGGATGCACCGGGGTGGGGGTTGAGCGTTTGAATTAGCTCAATAACCTCCTGCAACTTAGCTTCGCTAAGCTTGGTTTTGCGCATGATCGCAGCGAAGTCTCGACTGCCCAGTAATGCGATGTGGTGCTCAACTACTTTCATCGCGCTTTCACGGCAGGGGGTGTCAGCTGGAAGTTGTTTTAGCTGAATGAGCAGGCAGTCCCCTAAATCTTTTGCACCAACCCCTGGAGGGTCAAATTGCTGGATACGATTAAGGACTGCGGTGACTTCTTCAATGCTGATGTCGTTAATTCCATCATCTGAATCGTTGTCATCAGGCTCACTTAAGCTGTCGATGTCGATGCCCAGGCTGATGAACTCTTCTTCTTGGAGCCGGAATAAATCGTCAATAATGTCGCTTTGGGCAAGTAGTCCAATGCGTATGTCTTCTAATGTTGTTGTAAGGTAGCCCCGTTCATCAATCGCCTCAAGAATAGATAGTGCAATGGCCTGATCAATGTCGCTCATGGGGGTTAAATTGAGTTGCCACATAAGTGAATCGTAAAGTGTCTCTTCGGGGCTGTTACGGCTATCTAGGTCATAGTCATCTTCGCTGGGACCGCTCGATGCTGGCATTGAGCCCCCTTGGTAAAGGTCCTCCCATGCGCTGTCGACAGGTAGTTCTTGCCCAATCTCACCAGACTCAAGATTGATTGTGCTATCTTCTTGTGTCTGCGACTGTAGGTTGGTTTCATCACTGGAGGTGCTGGATGAAAAATCAATGACAGGTTCAGAAGGGTTTGTTTCTGATTCTTGTGATGTGGGCTGGGGGGTGGGGTCGTTCTCGGATTGAGTTTCTTCAGCTTCAAGCATGGGGTTGGAGTCAAGTACCTCTTGGATCTCCGCTTCTAAGTCTAGGGATGAGAGCTGCAGAAGCTTGATGGCTTGCTGAAGCTGGGGAGTCATGGTCAGGCTCTGACCGATTTTAAGTTGTAATGTGGGTTTCATTGATACCTAAATGTTTCATCCCCGAGTTGCATGTCTGTATTGTTCTTATACAAACCGCAATTCGCTAAATACTCATGTTTGGTGCTGTTTCGTACAATTCTAATACATCAGAAGCTTGTTACTTGGTATGCCAAGGAAAACAACAATATTCCTGATAATTCAATCTGTTAGGTGGCGCTTTTTTAAACGTCTTGCCCTTTATTGTATGTGGGGTTTTCGCTTAAAGCAATTAACGTGCCTAAATATTTTTTAGGAATGAGAATGGTTGTTTTCAAGGGAAAAAGTTATAGAGGGTGGGAGTATTAGCCTTGTGTTGTGAGTCTGTTGTCTGCTAGGGCTAAAAAAAATGTTGTCCTATAACTGAAATTGTTGCCCCAAATATACTTCCCTTACTTTTTTGTTTTCAAGTATTAAGGCTGGGGGGCCTTCTGCAATGATATGGCCCGCGCTGACAACGTAGGCTTTCTCGCAAATATCCAGAGTGTCGCGTACGCTGTGATCGGTAATAAGAACGCCAAGGCCTCGTTCTTTTAGTTGCGAGACAATACTTTTGATATCGTTAACTGAAATTGGATCTACGCCCGCAAATGGTTCGTCTAATAAAATGAAGGAGGGGTCAGTGGCTAGCGCGCGGGCAATTTCAACGCGTCTACGTTCACCGCCGGATAGTGCCATTCCCATAGAATCTGCGATATGTACAACGTGAAATTCTTGTAATAAATCGTCTAGTTTGGATTTTCGTTGTGCTTTGCTTAGTTCTTTGCGTGTTTCCAAGATGGCCATGATGTTGTCTTTGACAGATAGCTTTCTAAAAATAGAGGCTTCTTGCGGTAAGTAACCAATGCCTTTGGCTGCTCTTCCGTGCATGGGAAGTCGAGTAATATCGTAGTCGTCAATAGTAATTGTACCTTTGTCTTGTGGCACAATTCCTATGATCATATAAAAACAGGTGGTTTTCCCTGCGCCATTGGGTCCGAGTAGCCCAACGATTTGACCACTTTCAATGGAGATGGATACGTCTTCGACGACCTTTCTATTCTTGTAGCTTTTGGCTAGGTGAGTCGCTGTCAATCTGCTCATTCGTGTCTGCTGTTATCTCTGTGGTTTGTTCTGTGAGTTGTGTAGGCGTGTTCTCTGTCGGTGGCTCAGCTTCTTGCTCTGGCAAGGCAGTGGGTGGCGGGAGGATCATTTTGACTCGGCCGGTTGGTTGGCCCTCTATTTGTGTTTCTGAGGGAGCTGATGCACTAAGTTTTTGTTGTTTTATATCGTAAGTGATGACATCGCCTTGAAATAAATTTTTGTTTTGCACTACGCTAGCCGAGCGTGAGAGTACGATCTTTTCCAGAGCTACAGAATAAGTAATGTGTTCAGCTTTGGCTATGATTGGGTCTTTGTTTGGTTCTGGGGTTTGGGTGAACTCAGCAAGCTTTCCTATGGCAATAACTTCATCTACTTGGCCATTTTTTGCGGCTTTAATAGTGAGCTTATCTGCTTTTATAGTAAGGGAGCCTTGAGTAAGAACAACGTTACCTTCGTAAATGGCCAAACTTTGTTTGTCGTCTAGGGTAGCCTGATTGGCACTGACTTCGATAGGCTGTGAGCGATCTTCTTCAAGCGCGACGCTATAGAGTGGAAGGGTGAGCAGTATTAGGCTAAATAAGTGGCGCATCAGGCGTAACGAATAGCCTAGCCGTTTCCTTGTCATGTTTATTGCATCATTCTGGGTATTTCTAACGGTGCTAAGGTATGGTCTCATAACGGCTCTTAACATTGGAAAGCAGGGTGATTTTTCCTGCACGAGTATCTACGTTCATACCTAGGGCGTGAGTAACGCTTGTTCCTTGCTGAATAATAACAGGCTCTTGAGTTTCTGCGTACTCTTTCTTAGGTGAAAGCAAAAGGCTCACCGTATGCAGTGTTGTTGGGCTTTCATGTGTAGTTTCGTTTTGTTTGATAATGACGTCGCCACTAAGTTCAATTAGCTCGCCATTATTCACAGTAAGCCCGGTTTGAGCGCTAACATGCCAGTCTGGTATGCCTGCATTAAACAATGTAATTGATAACGAGTTGAGTTGGGCGATCGCTTTGGCTTCAAACTGTTTTGCGTGTTTTGCCTGTATGCCGTAAGCAAGTTGCCCTTGGTCATTAAAATTTTGTTGTTCGAGGTTATATACAACGGAGTCGGGCAATAAATTGGATGCCCATTTGTTGTTGGTGGTGGCCGTTGAGCTGCCTGTATACCATCGTAACATTCCCGCTGTTAGCAGTACGAGTAAGCACCCCAAAATGATCAGTTTGCGTTGATCCATTATGTTATAGGTAATTCGTATGGATGGGTGTGAGCTTATCTTGGCAAGCGAGGATAAACTCGCAAAATTCTCGTACAGCTCCATCGCCACCGTTGCAATAGGACTGCCACTGTGAGTGCTCTACCACAATGGGTAATGCATCTGCCACTGTGGCACCTAAGCCAACATAGCGAATAGCCGCTAGGTCGGGTAAGTCATCTCCCATATATGCAACTTCATTAGATGTGATATCAAGGGTGCTGAGTAACTCTTTAAGCGCGATAACTTTGTCTTCTCTGCCTTGCTGGAGATGGTGGATGCCAAGGTCAGTGACGCGTTTTTTTACGAGCTCTGATGAGCGGCCTGTGATTACGGCAGTTTGAATTTCGTTATCATGTAGCCATTTGATACCAAGGCCATCTTTCACATTAAAGGCTTTGATTTCATCGCCAAGGCTAGTGAAATATAATCTGCCGTCGGTCATTACGCCATCAATATCAAAGACAACGAGTTTAATGTTGGAAGCTAACGCGCGAATGGAATTGTCGATAGGCATTATACAACCCCCGCCTTTAATAGACCGTGCATATTCAGTGCTCCTACTGGCGTGTTATTTTCATCGACGACAACGAGTGCGTTGATTGAATTGTTATCCATAAGATTTAGCGCTTCAACAGCAAGGGTGTGGGCTGTAGTAGTTTTGCAACCTTTAGACATTACATCGGCGATAGGGGTGCCCTGGATGCTTATGCCTTGGTCAAGTGTTCGGCGTAAGTCCCCATCGGTATAAACCCCCGCGAGCTTACCGTTGTCATCAATAATGCCGGTCATTCCCAAGCCTTTGCTACTCATTTCTAATAGAGCGTCACTGATGGAGGCGCTAGAGGGTACTAATGGGATCTCATCGCCTGTGCGCATGATAGTCTCTACCAATAATAGAAGGCGACGGCCCAAGCTGCCTCCAGGGTGTGACATGGCGAAATCATCAGAGGTAAACCCTTTGGCCTCCAGCAATGAAACGGCAAGTGCATCACCCATAACCAAGGTGGCGGTTGTGGAAGATGTGGGGGCTAGACCCAATGAACAGGCTTCTTGTGAAACACTAACATCTAACTTTGCATCGGCAAGCTGAGCAAGTGGGGAGTTAGCATCGCCCGTCATACTAATGAGAGGGGCCCCTTTGCGTTTAATGAGAGGCAAAATTGTTATTAGCTCTTCGGTTTTACCTGAATTTGATATGCCAATTACTACGTCACCACCCGTTATCATGCCAAGGTCGCCGTGAGATGCCTCTCCTGGGTGAACAAAAAAAGAAGGTGTTCCGGTGCTCGCTAATGTCGCGGCAATCTTTTTACCAATGTGACCAGATTTGCCCATGCCGGAGACAATAACACGACCCTTGCAGGCAAGAATAAGTTCACAGGCTTTTGTGAAGTCGCTGCATATCTTGTCTTTAAGTGCCAGTGTCGCGTTAGCTTCAATATCGATGACGCGCTTTCCTGCTGCTTCAAAATCAAAATCAGGAGTCATGTAATGAATCTCGCTTGATAAAAGTGGTGTTGTGTTTGTTGAGCTATTTTCTATTATGTTGTTTTTAAATATAACATTGTCATATACGCAGCGTAGCAGAGCAATAATAGTACACCTTCTAGTCTGGCAAGTTGCTTCACTTTTCTGGGAAGAATAATAAAAAATGCAAGTACTAGTGTGATGGCCGTCATTGCGCCGTAATCACGGAAGAATATTTCTTGTGTAATATTAATGGGCTGTATTACTGCTGCTACAGAAAGTACGGCTAATATGTTGAGAATGTTGGAGCCGATAATGTTTCCCAGCGCTATGTCATGGTGCCCTCGTCGAGCGCTGGCAACTGATGCTGCTAGTTCTGGTAGGCTGGTGCCTATAGCGACAATGGTTAAGCCAATGACGATTTGGCTGACCCCAAATTGAGTGGCGATATCAATGGCACCCCACACTAACATTTTAGAGCTAACCACTAAGACCACCAAGCCAATGATAAAGGCAAAGACGGACTCTTTTAGTTCAAAATCTTCGACTTCTTCTGCTTGAGCCTCTTCCGGATGTTCTTTTTTATAGCGAAAAAGTAGATACATTAAGATAACTAGCATACCCATGAGTACAAAAGCATCGTATTGAGATAATACCAGGTCGTGTAATAGAAACGCGGTAATAAAGGTAACGGCCAACAGAGCAGGTAGATCTTGTTTAAGTAGCCCCTGTTTTACGGGTAAGGCGGCAATTAATGCAGTTACACCTAGGACCAAAGCAACGTTGGCGATGTTTGAACCTACAGCATTACCAAAAGCTAGCTCTGGATTGCCTCCTGTTGCAGCCATAATGGAGACAAAGATCTCTGGTGCCGAGGTGCCTAGGGAGACGATAGTCAGGCCAATCATTGCCTTAGACATACCCCAATTTTCAGCTAGCCCAACGGAGCCGTCGATAAATTTATCAGCACTCCAGACGAGCAGTATGAGCCCTACAATAATTGCCCCAAAGGCTAGTAACATAACGGTGTATCCAGTGTTTCATTGAAAGTGGAGGCAATGTAATGATTTCAGCCTCCTCATGCAAGTTAAGCAGGCCATTATACGGTTAAATAGTAGGAGTCTCATAGTACTGTCTTGTGATGCTCTACAGTTCTATGGTGTCGCTTCTGTGAGATTGCGGGTTTAGTATCATTTTTCCGTATTTGCGGTCAGATATGGAATTGTGTTGTCCAAGCGGGTAGTTGAATTGCATTGCCTCTTTAACCTGTTATAGTTCGCCGTTTAGAGTGTCTGAAATTCTGTGACTTGCTTATGGTCAAGTCAAATATATCTTGTTGTATACAAATATGGCATACAAGGAACATCATGTCTGATAGTGATAGCTCTGGTATTGAAAATTCTGATAATGACGGGAATTTTATTGAAGTACGTGACCTGACATTTTACCGGGGGGATCGTGTTATCTATCAAAATGTCAGTTTGGATATTCCCAGAGGTAAAATAACTGCGATTATGGGGCCTAGTGGGACGGGTAAAACCACATTGTTGCGACTAATTGGTGGGCAGCTAAAGCCTGACTCCGGCACTGTTAAGGTTGATGGTAAACATATTCCCAACTTAACCCGCAAAGAGCTGTTTGCACTTCGCAGTCGTATGGGAATGCTATTTCAGAGTGGTGCGTTGTTTACCGATGTTTCTGTTTATGAAAATGTGGCATTTCCGCTACGTGTGCATACTAATTTACCAGAAGATATGATTCGTGACGTGGTGTTGATGAAGCTTCATGCGGTTGGGTTACGTGGTGCTCGAAACTTAATGCCTAGTGAGTTGTCTGGCGGAATGGCAAGGCGTGTAGCACTAGCCCGAGCGATTGCTTTAGATCCCGATTTGGTTATGTATGACGAGCCGTTTGCGGGGCAGGATCCTGTCGCTATGGGGGTAGTGGTACAGTTAATTCGGTTGTTAAATGATGCGTTAGGCCATACCAGTATTATTGTTTCACATGATGTTGCTGAGGCCGCTAGTATTGCGGATTATATTTATGTGTTGGCTGATGGAGAGATTATTGGACAGGGGGCCCCAGACGAGGTCCTTCATTCTGATGCGCCACGTTTGAAGCAGTTTATGCAAGGTCTGCCTGATGGTCCGGTGCCTTTCCACTTCCCTGCGCGGGATTTGCGTGATGATTTGTTGGCAGGGGTGAAGTAAATGGTTATTCAGGTGTTGCGACGTGTTGGTTCAAAGGGGGTGTCTTTTTTAGAGTCCTTTGGTGCCTCAGGTATGTTTCTGTTTCAGTCCTTAGTTGCTGTTCCCAATATTAGGAATAATTTTCCGCTGCTGGTAAAGCAAATTTACGCTGTGGGTGTTATGTCTCTTGTCATAATTATGGTGTCGGGACTCTTTATTGGTATGGTGTTGGCGCTTCAGGGGTACAATATTCTCACTCGTTACGGTAGTGAGCAAGCATTAGGGCAGCTGGTTTCTCTTACTCTACTTAGAGAGCTTGGTCCTGTGGTAGCTGCGTTATTGTTTGCGGGCAGAGCAGGTTCTGCATTAACGGCAGAAATTGGCTTGATGAAATCTACGGAACAAATCGCAGGGTTAGAAATGATTGGTGTTGACCCGTTGCGTCGAGTGATCGCACCGCGGTTTTGGGCGGGTATCATATGTATGCCTGTGCTGGCAATTATTTTTTCATCTGTTGGTATATGGGGAGCATCATTGGTTGGCGTTGATTGGTTAGGTGTGTATAGCGGGTCGTTTTGGGCAAATATGCAGGATAGCGTACAGTTTAGTGATGACGTTCTAAATGGAGTGATTAAAAGTATCGCTTTTGGTTTTGTCATTACGTGGATTGCAGTGTTTCAAGGTTATGACGCTGTCCCAACCTCTGAAGGCATCGGTCAGGCTACAACAAGAACCGTTGTTTATGCATCCTTAGCAATATTAGGGCTCGATTTTATTTTAACTGCAGTAATGTTTGGAGATCTGTAAGCATGCGAATAAGGACTTTAGAAATATCCGTTGGAGCATTTATGGTAGCGGGCTTCGCAGCGCTTATTTTTTTGGCGTTAAAAGTTAGTGGTTTGACCCTTGACGCTGCCGAAGAGAGTTACGAAGTAACGGCGAGGTTTGAGAATATTGGTGGGTTAACGGTTAGGGCAAAAGTCACCATGGCGGGCGTTGTCATCGGTCGTGTATCAAATATATATTTAGATAAAGAGGACTTCGTTGGGGTGGTTGAGATGGATATCTATAATCAGTTTGATAACCTCTCCATCGATTCAACAGCATCTATATTGACCGCTGGTGTGTTGGGAGAAAAATACATTGGTATTGTTGTAGGTGCAGAAGATGAATATCTTGCTGAAGGGGATGAGATTGAGGACACCCAATCTGCGTTGGTCCTGGAGGACCTGGTCAGCAAATTTCTTTTTAATAAGACACAAGAATAATGAGCTCAAAAAATACAGCATTATTGCAACAGATCAGCCCTCAAAAAATGATGTTGGAGGGTGTGCTTAATCAATATACCGTAGCAGCGTTACGCATTCGTTACGCTTCATTGATTGAGGGGGCAGATAGTCAGTTTAGCATGGACTTATCTGGAGTTAGTCGTAGTACGAGTGTAGGGCTGTCGTTGTTACTTTGTTATATGCGTAAGGCTAAAAAATGTAATAAGGCGCTGGTGTTTGTGAGTATCCCTGACGCCTTGTTTGAAATGGCTAGAGTGAGTGGGCTGGATGATGTGCTGCCCCAGGGACGTGCTAGTTAACACTCCCTTCACCATTTATGCTGTATGTGCCGTAAGATCCGCTGATTTTTGTCATTATTTACGCTATTATACTCGGCTTATTCAAATCTGAGCCGGATATGTGGTGGTAAGTATTCCTCCCAGTCCGTTTCCTTGTTACAGGTTTCACATATTATGGACGCACAAGATATCAAAGCCTTGGTTGAGGCGGGTATAGAAAACGCAGAAGTTACCGTAAAGTTAGAAGGTAATAGCTGTCAGTTAATGGTTGTGTCAACGGCATTTGAAGGCTTGCGAACCCTTAAAAAACAACAGCTTATCTATGCATGTTTGAACGAGAAAATTGCCAGTGGTGACCTGCATGCAGTGACAATGCACACCTTTACTCCTGAAGAGTGGGAGAAGAAAAAGGTTTTTGGCGCACCGTTCTAATACCAATCACATTATATTAACCCAATTACTTTTTTGCGCAGAGGTTTTAGAGGCACTCAATGGATAAACTTATCATCACTGGTGGCGCCCGTTTAGAGGGTGAGATCCGGATTTCTGGTTCTAAGAACTCTGCTTTGCCAGTATTAGCGGCAACATTGTTATCAGATGGCCCAGTGAAAGTGTGTAACTTGCCACACTTGCAAGATATTACCACTATGATCACCCTGTTAGGGCAGATGGGGATTGAACTCACCATTGATGATAAAATGGGAGTGGAGATACTTGCCGGCACGATTAAAGAACTAACTGCACCTTATGAACTTGTTAAGACTATGCGAGCTTCGATTTTGGTGTTGGGTCCAATGTTGGCGCATTTTGGTGAAGCGCATGTATCATTGCCCGGTGGTTGTGCTATTGGTAGTCGGCCAGTGGACATTCACCTGAAAGGACTGGAGGCGATGGGTGCCACGGTAACGGTCGAAGATGGTTATATCCATGCTTCTAGCAATGGTGGCCTTAAAGGGGCGCATATTGTGATGGATATGATAACGGTTACCGGCACTGAAAATTTGATGATGGCTGCATCTTTGGCAAAAGGCCAAACTATCCTAGAAAACTCTGCTAAAGAGCCTGAGGTCGTCGATTTAGCTGATTGTATCAATGCCATGGGTGGTGATGTTCAAGGGGCGGGGACTAATACTATCACGATTAATGGGGTAGAAAAGTTAAACCCCTGTGAGTACACCGTGATTCCAGATCGGATTGAAACGGGAACTTACTTAGTTGCTGGGGCTATTACTTCTGGGCGAGTGAAGTTAAAAAATACTAATCCTAAATTGCTCGAGTCCGTGCTGCTAAAGCTAGAAGAGGCTGGAGCTCATATCACTACCGGTGAAGACTGGATTGAGTTAGATATGAAAGGTAAGCGCCCTAAGGCTGTTGATATTGTGACTGCGCCTTATCCAGAGTTTCCAACGGATATGCAAGCACAGTTTACTGCCTTAAACGCTATTGCAGAAGGGACAGGAACAATTACCGAAAATATTTTTGAAAATCGTTTTATGCATGTACCTGAACTCAGTCGCATGGGTTCAGATGTTCATGTTGAGGGCAATACTGTAACTGTTGTCGGTGTTGATAAATTAAAAGCGGCCCCTGTGATGGCAACAGATTTGCGTGCTTCTGCTGGGTTGGTATTGGCGGGGCTGGTGGCCGAAGGTGATACCCTGGTGGATCGTATTTATCATATCGATCGCGGTTATGAGTGTATCGAAGAAAAGTTATTGTTACTGGGTGCGAAAATACGTCGCATACCGTCCTAAGTATTGTGTTGTTGTAAGAAAAAGGTTTAATCATGAGTTCAGCTATTACTATTGCGCTTTCAAAGGGGCGTATCCTAAAAGAAACCTTGCCGTTACTTGCTGATGCGGGAATAGAGTTATTGGAAGATCCTGACAAAAGTCGGAAACTCATTTTTCCTACAACCAATGAGAATGTTAATATCGTAATCATTCGTGCTACCGATGTGCCAACATTTGTTGAGCACGGCGCTGCAGATATTGGTGTGGCGGGTAAAGACGTGCTTATGGAGCACGGGGCGAATGGGGTGTATGAACCGCTTGATCTCAATATTGCTTGTTGTAAATTGATGGTTGCTGCAAAAGTGGATGCTGTGGCGCCTGTGGGGCGAATTAAAGTTGCCACCAAGTTCGTGAACATTGCTCGTAATTACTTTGCTGAGCAGGGTAAGCAAGTTGATGTAATAAAGTTATACGGCTCAATGGAGTTGGCTCCTCTTGTTGGTTTGGCTGACTGTATTGTTGATGTTGTTGATACTGGAAATACGTTGCGAGCTAACGGTCTAGAGCCAACGGAATATATCTCATATGTTAGTTCTCGATTGATTGCAAATAAGGCATCAATGAAGACTAAACATGATATTTTGGATGGCCTAATTCATTCGCTATCTGATGCTGTTGAGCGTCGTCGTGAATCAGTAGTTACTGAAAAATAAAATCTAATAGAATACGGACTGCGGATGACTTTGCAAATAAATCGTTTAAACACTAATCAGGTTGACTTTGATGAGCAGTTAACGACATTGCTTGCATGGGAATCTGTTTCTGATGGCTCGGTACAACAGACGGTTCAAGATATCGTTAACGATGTTCGTACTCGAGGCGATAGCGCGTTGCTTCAATATAGTTGTAAATTCGATCGCCTGGATATAAATGGTGTAGACGAGCTAGTTGTGACGAAGGAGCGGTTACAGCAGGCATATGATGCTATTACTGAGGTCCAGCGTGAATCATTATTAGTCGCAGCAAATAGAGTTAAGGTTTATCACCAGCATCAAAAACAAGAGACTTGGACATATGAGGAAGCCGACGGAACCTTGCTAGGTCAGCAAATTACGGCAATTGATCGAGTAGGTATTTATGTTCCTGGTGGAAAGGCGTCTTATCCGTCATCGGTACTGATGAATGCTATTCCCGCAAAAGTCGCGGGAGTGAAAGAAGTAATTATGGTTGTGCCTACACCGGGTGGTGAGGTGAACGAAATGGTGTTTGCTGCTGCAGTGATTGCCGGTGTTGATAAAGTTATTACCGTGGGTGGGGCGCAAGCGATTGCTGCACTGGCTTACGGAACCGAGACTGTACCTTCTGTTGATAAGATCGTGGGGCCTGGCAATATTTATGTCGCGACAGCGAAGCGTATGGTGTTTGGCCAGGTGGGTATAGATATGATTGCAGGCCCATCAGAGATAATGGTTGTGTGTGATGGAAAGACTGACCCTGATTGGATTGCAATGGATCTTCTATCACAAGCTGAGCATGATGAAGACGCACAATCTATTTTGGTGAGCCCTGATACAGGCTTTTTAGCTGCAGTCGAGGCGAGCCTTGAAGCGTTGCTGCCCTCCTTGGAGCGCAATACGATAGCAAAGCAATCGTTAAAAGCTAGAGGAGCATTGATTCATGTTAATGACATGGATGAAGCGGTTGATCTGATAAATCGGATCGCCCCCGAGCATTTGGAATTATCGGTGGAAGATCCGCTTGCGATGAGCAAGAGAGTCAGGCATGCCGGCGCTATTTTTATGGGTCGCTATACGGCTGAGGCATTAGGCGATTATTGTGCTGGCCCTAATCATGTATTACCCACCTCAGGTACGGCTCGCTTTTCTTCTCCGTTAGGGGTGTATGATTTTCAAAAACGAAGTTCTTTAATTATGTGTTCCGCTGAATCTGCTAATACGTTAGGTAAAACCGCGTCTGTACTAGCCCGCGGGGAAAGTTTGACTGCCCATGCTCGTTCTGCAGAATATCGTATTAAATAGGCCCTAGGTTTGGTGCTCAAAACGGTTGTTATTTGGGCGAAGGTCTTGAGCCAACCGTAGCAACTAGGCGATGTCGGGTACCTTTTCTAATAATGCCTATTGCGACTTTTTCACCAGGCTTCATGTTGGTAACCAGCGTCATGGCTGCTTTGGATTCATTAATAGGCTCATCATTTAGATGGGTAATGATGTCACCGGGGCGGATACCTGATTGGTGTGCTGGACCATCTTTAAAAACACCGGATACTAGAAGCCCTGGAATGTTGGGGAGACTAAATGTTTCTGCAATTTTTGGGGTAAGGATAACGGGTTCTATGCCTAACCAACCACGAATTACCTCCCCATGCTGAACCAATTCAATGAGTACCTTTTTGGCAATGCTGATAGGGATTGCAAATCCAATGCCCTGTGACCCCCCTGATTTTGAATAGATTGCCGTGTTAATACCAATAAGTTGTCCCGCAGCGTTGATTAGTGCGCCGCCTGAGTTACCTGGGTTTATGGCTGCATCTGTTTGAATGAAATCTACAAAGGCACTTAAATTATCTTGGCTTCTTCCCAGAGCACTGACGATGCCTTTGGTGACGGTTTGGCCAATGCCAAAGGGATTGCCAATGGCTAAAGCGACATCTCCTACGCGAATATTGCTAGCTTGAGCGAGAGTAATTGCGGGTAGATTTGGCGCTTCAATAAATAGAACGGCAAGGTCTGTTTCTGGATCTGTACCTACTACCGCGGCGTTAACTTGGCGCCCGTCATTTAGAGCAACAATGATTTCATCGGCACCAGAAATAACATGATTGTTAGTAACGATATAACCTGTTTCACTTAGAATTACGCCAGAGCCTAGGCTACGTTCCATGCGTTGACGCTTTGGTGCTGTATTGAGCCCAAAGTAACGTCTAATGCGAGGGTCGTCGTACAGTGGGTTGTATCTGCGAGTGATAATTTTACCGGTATAGATATTTACAACAGCAGGCTGGGCAATTGCCACGGCATCTGCATAAGATGAAGGTTCAAGCGGGCTGCGAAGCGTATTGCTTTGTTCTGCAGCAGGTACAAGTCTTGGCTTGGATGAGGATGCTGATGATACCTCGTTAATATGAACAACGGGCGTTGGTGCCTGCGGTGAATTGGATGTGGTAATTAACGCTGTGTTGTCGCTACCGCTAAATACAATAAATAACACGGCAACCAATAACCCGGTGGCCGCAGGAATAAGAAAAAAACGTGTCATAATACAGCTATCCTAATACAGCAACTCGACAAGTGCTGTAAGGCAATAAAAAAGAGTGTTGAGCATGGTATCACCAATAGAATTGGAACGTGAATTAAACCGTTTATTAGGCCCTGAAAATTTTAGAGATTATGCGCCAAATGGGTTGCAAGTCGCGTCGGAACAGCCAATACAGTTATTAGTGTCAGGAGTCTCTGCTACACAGGCATTAATTGATGCGGCAATTGAAAAAGGCGCGCAAGCAATATTGGTTCATCACGGGTACTTTTGGAAGGGTGAAAACCCTTGCCTTGTAGGTATGAAATACCAGCGAATTAAACGCTTAATGGATCATGATATCAGCCTGTTTGCCTATCATTTACCTGTCGATGCACACCCTACGTTGGGCAATAATGCTCAGCTAGCTGCGCGACTCGGGATAGACATTACCGGAGGGTTGGAGCGCGGAAACCCTTATAGTATTGGAAATATTGGTGAATTTACTACTCCGTTAACCGGTGATGAATTAGCGCAAAAAATATCTGCAGAGTTGGGGCGTAAACCTTTGCACATTGATGCCTCAGATCGTTTAATCAGAACTGTGGCCTGGTGTACGGGAGGAGCGCAGGGTTATATTGAGCAAGCTATCGATAGTGGTGTGGATGCCTATATCACCGGAGAGGCATCCGAACAGACGACGCATATCGCAAGAGAGTATGGTGTCCACTTTTTTGCAGCCGGGCATCATGCCACAGAGCGATATGGTATTCAGGCCGTAGGGTCTGAGATTTCTAAAAAAATGCTTATAGATCATGAGTTTATAGATATAGATAACCCTGTTTAGTGATGTTTTAGATATCTGGTTATAAATATATAGCGGGAGGGTATAAAAAGACGAGGCAAACAGAGGTATAATCAGCGCCGCTTATTTATCAGAAGCCATTAAACACGCTATGTTTGAAGACTGGGTGTTTAGTTGTGTCCTGGTGCTTTATTGTCACTTAGTCCATCGAATAGTCCATCGAACGTTAAAGGTTGAAAAAGAATCAATGTCAAAATTAGTCAATCCCCATGGAAGCAAAGACCTCAAGCCATTGTTGCTTGAAGGCGAAGCGCTAGTAACAGAAAAAACCAGAGCGGAGAGTCTGCCTCAGATTACACTGAGCTCACGTGAAACTGGTGACCTCATTATGCTTGGAATCGGTGGTTTTACTCCGTTAGAAGGCTTTATGAGCAAGGCTGATTGGCAGGGTGTTTGTGATGATATGAAAATGGCCAATGGATTGTTTTGGCCTATCCCTATCACAAAGTCTGTTTCTGTAGCGGATGCAGAGGGTATTGCTGAAGGTTCTGACATCGCGTTAGTTGATGGAGAAACCGGTGAAGTGATGGGTACTATGACTGTCACAGAAAAGTACAGCATCGATAAGGCGCATGAGTGCTCAACGATATTTAAAACAACGGAAGAAGATCACCCTGGCGTACAGATGGTGATGGCTCAGGGCGAAATCAATTTAGCTGGCCCCGTGAAAGTATTTTCTCAAGGAGAGTTTCCTGAGAAGTATAAAGACGTGTATATGACACCTGCAGAAACACGAGCTCTATTTGAAGCAAAAGGTTGGAGTACTATAGCTGCATTTCAAACGCGTAACCCAATGCATCGCTCACATGAATATCTTGCAAAAATTGCTATTGAGATTTGTGATGGTGTAATGGTTCACTCGTTGCTGGGTAAGCTAAAGCCTGGTGATATTCCTGCTGAAGTTCGCCAAGATGCGATTGGCACCTTGATTGAAAATTACTTTGTTGATAACACGGTTGTTCAGTCTGGATATCCGTTGGATATGCGCTATGCGGGTCCACGCGAAGCATTGTTGCATGCACTGTTTCGTCAAAACTACGGTTGTTCGCACCTTATTGTAGGTCGTGATCATGCTGGCGTCGGTGATTATTATGGTCCATTTGATGCTCATCATATATTTGATGAAATTGAAAAAGATGCGTTGGAAACATTGCCGTTACGTATTGATTGGACATTCTGGTGTAATGAGTGTGGCACCATGGCATCAATGAAAACGTGCCCTCATGGCGCAGAGGATCGCGTGCTGGTTTCTGGCACTAAGCTACGTAAAGCATTGTCTGAAGGTGAAGAGGTGCAAGATAACTTCAGTCGCCCAGAGGTGTTGGACATTTTGCGTGCTTACTATGCTAGCCTAAAAGATCACGAAAAAGTTGAAGTTAAACTTACAGGCCATTCAGCTAAGTAAAAAGTGCTAAAAATGGTGCTAAATAATAGTGCTACAAAAACCTACCTAAATAGTATTTAGGTAGGTTTTTTGCTTAAGTGTTACAGCTATTTATTGTTCGGGTATCAATAAACCCTGTTAATGGTACCGAGTTGGAGCGTAAGGTTACTTAGCCTGTTGTAGTAATAGTAACTTTACGGGGCTTGCTCTCTTCTTGTTTGTTTATGTTAATAGTTAATATGCCAACCTCAAATGATGCATTCACTTGAGTTGCATCGGCATCTTTAGGTAGTCGGAATTGTCGAGAAAATGCACCAATAACGCGTTCATTGTGGTGCTTCTTTAGGGTTGCTGTTTCCGGTTGCTTTCGCTCACCGCTAATTTTTAATAGATGGTCTTCAATCTCGATAGTTACATCTTCAGGTTTGATGCCTGGTAGGTCCATAATGATATGGAATCCGTCAACGGATTCTGAGATATCTACAGCAGGGTGCCATTGGCGTGTTTGAGTAGTTTTACAGCTCGGGGAAGCTGTGTTTCTTGATGTTGGGCCGGAGTGTCGACGTAGTGCGTCTTGTTGTAATTGATCAAGAACTTGCCAAGGGTTAAGGGTTGCGATGCTCATAGTATTTACTCCAAAGAAATGATCTTTAATGTTGATTTCTGGGGCATGATCGCCACCGTTGTCTAAGATCTTGGGCAGTAAAACTACAATTCAAGGGAAACGAATAATAAAGAAACTTTATTTAATTGGGGGGTTGTAATGAAGGGGCGGTGCCCCTATTTCTAGGGGCTGCAGTCTACAGCTATACGAGCTTAAGGCTGGGATACCAAGTGTTAGCTTGCGTTAGGGGGCGTTGCTGCTTGATCTTGTAGTCTAAAGCCCTCATCCAGCGTGCCTTGTTCTTTAGGGTCATTTTTTGGGGCGTAATCTCTAGGGGGGGCAGCGGCTTCACCGGAAAATTCTGCATCTTCCTCGTCCTCTGTCGGCGTTTGGATTTCAAGCGTGGCAAACTCCGGTTTTGGGGTTGGCAGCGTTTCTGTGTTCTCTTCTATATCGAAGCTTCTGGGTGGTTCTGCAAAGGAGGTAGCTGCAGTTTCAAGATGTTTTTGTACGGAGATGTAATTTGCTGATAGATCGTTAACCAGGTTGGCGGTCTGGTGAAAGTGCTGATTAACATTCTCTCTGTAGGCGGTGAATTCCTCTTGTAGCTCTCTCATTTGTCTTTCTACAGCATTCTCTGTGCGTTGGCGCATAACACCAAAATAGCAGATAGTGGCCCCTGAAAGCGCCCCCACAAGAAAACTTACAATCTCAATCCAACCCATAGTAACCCCTAACGGTATAATCGACCGTATTGCTAAAAATAGTAGCTAATAAACATAGCCAAACAACATAGTGGGGTGACGTCCAGGTGAGCGTCTATTAATCCCCGTTATTTTGATAATATAATCATATTCTTAAATAAGACAGCCTTAAACATGCAGGGTGGGTTAGTTTGTTTGAATAGGATGTAACAAAGTTTACGGATTGTGATGATTTGGTCAGTAATCGCATTTTGACTGGCCAAAATAGCCAGTGTTGTTCAATTATAGAAAGAGGTCAATATGTTGGAGTTTCCAGAAGGAGAGGGCCGGTTTTTTATCAATGGCGTGTGTGGTCCATTACAAGCGTCGACGATGGCGCCATCAAGCGCTCCCGGAGTAGATGAGCCAGGCGTTGTGGTTGTGGTATGTCACCCGCACCCATTGATGGGGGGGACGATGAATAACAAGGTCGTGCATACGATTGCGCGTTGTCATCGAGATTTGGGACACCGGGTGGTTAGGTTTAACTTTCGTGGGGTGGAGAAAAGTGAGGGGGAGTATGCAGAAGGTATAGGTGAGGTTGATGACTTGATGGCGGTGCTACACTGGTTGAAGTCCGTGAGACCGAACGATTGTATAGTTTTAGCGGGTTTCTCTTTCGGCTCTTACGTGGCAGCCCGAGCCTTGCAGCTGGCGTTAAAGGGGGGGGTCCCTGTTGTTTCTTTGTTGTTGGTTGCTCCAGCTGTAGTGAATTATGATTTTGAAAACTTTACTGCATTTGATGTGCCGCTAGGAGTGATAGTGGGAGATAGTGATGAAGTTGTTGACCCATCTTCTATTTATCAGTGGTTTGATTCTGTAACAACGGAGAAACAGAAGGTGGTGTTGGAAGGGGCGGGACACTTTTTCCATGGTCAATTGACAGAGCTAAAGGGTTTAGTTGGACAATTGGCGAACATAGACAAGTAGAGGAACCTTCTATAGAGTGTCGCGAAATTTGTATGCTTTAACCGCGAAAGCAGTGTAATTAGGCTGTCGTGAAGGAATGAATATGACGCAATGTTTGACCCCCTTGGAGCGCTATAAGAACGACTTAGAGCGGCCTGACTTTAGTTATGATGAGGCTCAGGAGCGAGCCGTTACTCACCTTGATCGGCTTTATCATGACCTGGTTTTGCGAAAGCAGAAGGTGGAGGCAAAGGGTCTTTTTTCTTGGTTGAGTAATAAGTCGAAGGTCGCCCAGGGAACTCCTGCCATGGGATTGTACTTCTGGGGAGGAGTGGGGAGAGGCAAGACCTACCTGGTGGATACCTTTTATGAAAGCTTGCCCTTTGAGCAAAAAATGCGCATTCACTTTCATCGCTTCATGCGGCGTATTCATCGCGAACTGACGGATTTGCAGGGTAGTAAGGACCCTTTGAGTATTGTGGCTGATCGGTTGGCAGCAGAGGCGTGTGTTATTTGTTTTGATGAGTTTTTCGTGTCAGATATCACTGATGCGATGATATTAGGTGGCATGATGGAGCGTTTGTTTGGTCGGGGCGTCACATTAGTTGCAACATCTAATATTATACCCGATAGGTTATATGAAAATGGTTTGCAGAGGGCCCGTTTTTTACCGGCTATAAATTTGATCAATACGTTTACAGAAATAGTTAATGTTGACAGCGGTGTTGATTATAGATTGCGTGCGCTAGAGAGGGCTGAAATCTATCATTCACCACTTGATAGCGGGGCTGATGAGAGTTTACGTAAAAGTTTCGATTCGTTGGCGCCAGAGCCAGGGCATGCTGAGGAAGTCATCGAGATAGAGGGACGACCTATCGAGACTATTATGGTCGCAGACGATGTGTTGTGGTGTGATTTTGATGCCCTTTGCAATGGGCCTCGTAGCCAGAATGACTATATCGAGCTATCCAGGATCTATCATGCGGTGCTGATTTCTAATGTGCCGGTGATGAATGGGTTGACTGACGACCTTGCGCGCCGTTTTATTAATCTTGTGGATGAATTTTATGATCGTAATGTGAAGCTGATTATGTCCGCAGAGGCAGCTATTGAAAGTCTGTATGCTAATGGGCAGCTTGAATTCGAGTTTCAGCGTACTCAAAGTCGGTTATTGGAGATGCAGTCGCATGAATATTTGGCTAGAGAGCATAAACCTTAGTAATTTTTCACAGAAGGTGCTGACGGCAGCCGCTGTCTTTGTTACACTTTGCCGAAATCTGCAGCGGAATCCCCTTTTGATGCTCTTGAAGCAACTAAAGAGTCGGCTTTTGCACACGTTAGCATGCAGGGCGAGTGCAGACCTAAAGTCTGTACTATGCTAAATAACAGAGTTTTATACGGATGGCGAGCGTCCCCCCGACTTAGTTTCTCTTCTCGTTCAATGGTAAACTCAAAATTGATAGAAAATCGCTTGTCAAATTCTGGCAGGTTGGGTAGTATTCGCGCTCTTCATGAGTCAGTGAATCATGACCAAGTATTCTAGGGTAGAATAGATGAAAACTTATAGCGCTAAACCAGAGACTGTTGAACGTGACTGGTAT
>MAAC01018333.1_pt1 | contig 20569 bp, 23 predicted proteins | sample 1115981 | NCBI WGS metagenome assembly MAAC01 (sample SAMN04961126, study PRJNA320927) | seawater metagenome | isolation source: sample BD02T64 sea water enriched with oil for 64 days | place: USA:Gulf of Mexico | collected 2013-07-27
CTTCTTCGATGGGTTTAAAAGCAATTTATGCCGCGTTATTAATTTTAACAATGGAACAACCATTCTCTAAATTTAATGCCTTGCCTAAATTGCTTTTAACTCCCACTGAAATCCCGCATCCTGAAGTGGAACGGGTATATACGTCAACTGACGGCCATTCTACCGTCTTTGTTGAAAACTTACTAACCCAATTACACTTATACACTAAAACCTTTTGTCACATAAAAACCCTTAAGAATATTAAATTTTACTTTAATATGGCGAGTACAGATCAGTCAGCTTCTTCCATCCAGGCGAGTTGGATGGCCTCAAGAATTCTTTCACCACAATGCTCAGGGTCATCATCAAACCGCTCTAAATCAAGCACCCACTGCCGCAGTTCGGTAAAATGTAGCTGCTTAGGATCCACATCGGGGTGCTGCTCAATTAAGTCTAACGCTATATCTAATGAATCTATCCACTTTAATTCCATATTATGACCCCATGCTGAAACCTTAGTTAAGTGTAGTCAGAAAATGAGTAAATAAAGTAATACCAAGTGCATTAACATAGCGGTTTTTAACAACATACGCACATTCATTTATGGAGGTTGCTCATAACTTGGGTTTATCAACAGACAAGACTTGCACTGCCCCGATGGACGCCATGGCCGGCGCAAAATCAAAAAATTGCTCCTCGATAACTACTCCTGCGTTATTCTACTTACATACATCCCCGGCAATTGTTCCCTGCATTGCTCTAATACACAACGTCCATGTTGAAAATGTATTAATGCATTTTTTGAAATATAGGCCGTCCATGCTACAAACCCTCTTTATCCAACCATCCATGGCCCAAGAGGATAAGTACGTCCATGCTACAAACCTAATACCATGATTTACAGGACGTAATGAAGCCACGATCACACGAAGTGAGTGAGTGGTCTCTGGTGGCTTGCATTTCATCATCCATAAAGTAAAAAAAAAGCGCCTATGGCGCTTTGGGGGAGTACAAGCACCTTCAGTAAACTAAGCTAAGGTAGCACCTTTTAAGCCGCCAATACCGGTTTGCTCGTTACTGCGTAATTTGATCATTAAGCGTAAATCGTTAGGTGAGTCGGCATTATGCAAGGCATCGGTGTAACTAATTTCACCGGCTTCGTATAAATCAAACAACGCTTGATCGAACGTTTGCATGCCCAACTCACGTGATTTGGCCATGACCTCTTTGATATCCCCTACCGCCCCTTTTTTGATCAAGTCTGATACATAAGGGGAGTTGATCAAAATTTCAATCACGGCTTTTCGACTTAAGCCATCACGCGTTGGCACTAATTGCTGAGCAATGATACCTCGCAAATTTAATGCTAAATCAAATTGCAGTTTTTCATGCATCTCATGCGGTACCAAGTGCATAATACGGTCTATGGCCTGGTTGGCATTGTTGGCATGTAAGGTGGCGATACATAAATGCCCGGTTTCAGCAAAACTTAACGCGTGTTCCATAATTTCTCGTGAACGAATTTCGCCAATAAGAATGACATCGGGCGCTTGTCTTAATGAACTTTTTAATGCCGCATCAAACGACTCGGTATCCAGACCAACTTCACGTTGGGTGATCATTGATTTACCATGTTCATGGACAAATTCCACAGGATCTTCAATGGTCAGGATATGACCTCGAGCGTTTTTGTTACGATAACCAATTAAAGATGCCATTGACGTTGATTTACCGGTACCAGTACCACCAACAAATAACAATAAGCCACGTTTAGACATCACCAAATCTTTCAATACTGGCGGCAGGCCGAGTCTATCGGCATCCGGGATTTCGGTAAGGATGCGACGCACTACCATGCCTGGCATTTCTCGTTGCCAAAATGCGGAAATACGAAAACGACCAATATCGTCTATTGCAATGGCGTAGTTGCATTCTTTGGTTTCGATAAATTCCTTCTTTTGCTTCTCGTTCATCGAACTTTCGACAAGCTCGAAGGCATCATCAAAGGTGAGTACTTTGTCTTCAACCGGCTGTAATTCGCCATTAATTTTTGCGCTTGGACAAAGGTTTACAGTGATAAATAAATCAGAGGCATCGACTTGCACCATGGCTTTTAATAATTCATGTAAGTACATAATGAAACTCTAGTTTAGTAAACCTGGAACTGATTTTTATCGGCCGCTTTGTGCATAGCATCTTCACGAGTAATGACGCCTCGGCTTAACAAGTTCTGTAAACATTGATCCATGGTTTGCATGCCATGTGACATACCGGTTTGAATGGCGGAATACATTTGCGCAATTTTATCTTCACGGATCAAATTTCGTATTGCCGGTACGCCAATCATAATTTCGTGAGCCGCCACACGACCACCGCCAACTTTCTTGATCAAGGTTTGTGAGATAACCGCACGCAATGATTCAGATAACATCGAACGTACCATGCTTTTTTCTTCACCCGGGAATACATCAACAATACGGTCAATGGTTTTCGGCGCTGAAGTGGTATGCAAGGTACCGAAGACCAAATGACCGGTTTCGGCCGCGGTCATGGCAAGGCGGATGGTTTCTAAATCACGCATTTCACCTACAAGGATCACATCGGGATCTTCACGAAGCGCTGAACGTAGTGCCGCACTAAAACTTAACGTATCACGATGAACTTCACGCTGGTTAATTAAACATTGTTTATTGTCGTGGACAAACTCGATAGGATCTTCAATGGTTAATATGTGATCACGTTTGGTATCATTAATGTAATCAACCATGGCCGCCAAAGTTGTCGATTTACCTGAACCGGTAGGGCCGGTAACTAAGACCAAACCTCGCGGAAAATCAGAAATCTGACGGAATATATCTGGACAACCTAAATCGTCCAGCGATAAAATTTTACTAGGAATGGTACGAAATACTGCCGCCGGACCACGGTTTTGGTTAAATGCGTTAACCCTGAACCGTGCCAGGTTTGGCACTTCAAAAGAAAAATCCACTTCCAGGTTTTCTTCGTATTCTTTGCGTTGCCGATCAGTCATAATGTCATAGACTAATGCATTAACGTCTTTGTCTTCTAATGGCGGGATGTTGACCTTACGTATGTCGCCGTCAACACGAATGGCCGGAGGCATACCTGTTGATAAATGTAAATCGGAAGCATTGTGTTCAACACTGAATGCTAAAAGTTCGGTAATATCCATAAAATCCCAAATTTATTATTGTTATAGAAATAAAATATATGATTAATATCGCTGACAATCTGTCTTTAGTTAATAAACAGATTATAGCTGCAAGAAATAAAACAACAAGCTCAGCCTCAACAGTAAGCTTGTTGGCTGTGAGTAAAACAAAGCCGATAAGTTTAATTCAGCAGGCTTATGCTGCCGGACAACGCCATTTTGGTGAGAACTACGTGCAGGAAATTGTTGACAAAGTACAGCAACTTTCCGATTTAGCTGATATCACCTGGCATTTTATCGGCCCGATTCAAGCCAACAAAACCAAACTGATTGCAAATAATGTAGCCTGGATCCACTCGGTAGACCGAGAAAAAATTGCAAAGCGCCTTAATGAGCAACGTGATATTAACACTACCCCGCTAAACGTTTGTTTACAAGTGAATATTAGCGGCGAGCAAAGCAAATCAGGCGTTTCGGTGACAGAAGTTGCAAAGTTAGCTGAATTTATCGACAACTGTGAAAATTTATGCTTGCGCGGCTTGATGGCAATCCCACAAAAGACCAGCGATAAAACGGCGACCCACAACAGTTTTCGTCAAATGCAAACCTTGTTTAATCAATTATCGCACCAATATCCTAGTGTAGACACCCTATCGATGGGGATGAGTAATGACATGGACATCGCTATTGAATGTGGCAGCACCATGATCCGGGTTGGTACGGCGATATTTGGGGCAAGAGAATAGATACGAGGTACAGGGTACAGGGTACAGGCAGAATGTTTGTTCTCTGGTAGAAAGTGTAGATATTATTGCCCGGTCTGCGAAAAACGGGAACTAGGAACTAACAGAATATCTGTTCCCTAGTCGATACATTAAAATGAATATAGAATTTAAAGCAAGACTGCTTGTACCTTGTACCCCGTACCTTCTTGTTTAACTAAAATATACTAATAGGCAACCAAATACCTTTTAAAACAAAGACTATGGTTGATTAATACAGGAAAAGCATGAAAAAAGTCGCATTTATTGGTGCTGGCAATATGAACGGCGCGATTTTGGCGGGCATGGTAAACCAGGGGTTTAATGCCAACGACATTATGGTGAGTAATCCCAGCGCGGCAAAACGTGAGGCCCTGGCTGAGCAATATGGTGTCCTGCAAACTAGCGATAATCTTGTTGCCGCCAAATTTGCCGATGTCATTGTTTTAGGAGTAAAACCGCATTTCATCAAGCAAGTATGTGCTGAAATTACCACACAAATAGATATTGCTGATAAATGTTTTATCTCAGTTGCCGCGGGTATCAGCCTGGCACAAATGCAATCGGAATTAGGAGATAATGCCGCCATTATTCGTTGTATGCCAAATACCCCGGCTCAGCTTGGGCTGGGAATGACCGGTCTTTTTGCTAATAACAGCATTACCAAGGCTGATGAAGAATTTGCCAATTCCTTACTCACTGGCATTGGCAAAGTTTTATGGTTGCAAACAGAAGCCGAAATTGACGACTTACTGGCAGTTTCAGCTTCCGGACCCGCGTACTTTTTTGCCTTTATGGAAGCGATGCAAAATAAAGCAATGGCGTTTGGCTTTAGTGAACAAACGGCGCGCGAGTTAGTGCAGCAAACTGCCGTTGGTGCCGCACAAATGGTCATTGAAAATGAGCAATCTATAGCAAGACTACGAGAAAATGTAACGTCGAAAGGCGGCACAACTCAGGCCGCATTGACCGTTTTTAGTGATGGCAATATGAGCGAGTTGGTAGCGAAAGCCATGGACGCAGCAAAAGCTCGTTCAATTGAAATTACAACCAGTAACAATTAGTTTTAACCTGATAGCTTTTCTAGTATATGATTGTACTAATTTCATTTAAATTTAACTGCTTTTGTATGGAGTATTCATGGAAGCGATTGTCTATTTACTAAACTTTGTTTTTGATGCCTATTTGATGTTGTTGGTATTGAGGGTTTGGTTACAGGCCGTAAGAGCCGATTTTTATAACCCGTTTAGCCAGTTTGTGGTAAAAGTCACAAATCCGGCAGTGATCCCGTTTCGCCGGATGATCCCCGGCCTTAAAGGCGTTGATATGGCCACCTTGCTCGTTGCTTTTTTAGTAGCCTGCATTAAGTATTGGTCATTATCGATGATTGGTGGCCAGACTATCGATATTCTGTCGTTATTACTTATCAGCTTGCTATTTGTGTTCAAACAAAGTGGCACTTTGTTATTTGTGGTGATGCTGGTGATGGCATTAATGAGTTGGGTGGTACAGTCACGTTCACCAGCACAAATGGTCTTTTATCAATTAACCGAACCATTTTTACGCCCTATCCGCCGTGTCATGCCGAATTTTGGCGGTCTTGATTTATCGGTGTTAGTGGCATTTGTCCTGTTAAATCTAATCAATATTTTTATCGGTAGCTTAATCCCGGTGTGGTCATACTTATAGATTTGCAGTATTGGAATTTATTATTGCCAACTTCGGTCTATAATTAACAATAACTGGAAAGACAACCAAGTTGCGAGGCTTATATGTTTAAATTACTGATTAAAAGCATGTTGCTGATAATTTTACTGCTCGGCGTGAGTAAAATGGTAGCCGCTGAAAACATGAAGAAATTTTCCGATCTGGAAGTTCATTATATCGGACTTTCTACCTCTATTTTACAGCCAGACATTGCCAAAAATTATGGCATTGAACGTAGCCGCTACCGGGGATTTGTTAACATTTCGGTATTGGACAGCTCTAAAGCGGGTAAACCTGCGGTGGCTGTTGGCATTTCAGGTACGGCGACCAATTTACTTGGCCAGCCGATGACGCTGGAGTTTATGGAAGTCAAAGAAGGCAGTGCCATTTATTATATCGCTCAGGTGAAATACCCGAATGATGAGTTCTTTCGCTTTAATATTTTAATTAATAACAATGGCAAAGAGCATAATTTAAAATTTGAACAAAAATTTTACGTTGAACAATAACTGAATTTAAGTTAACTGATAATCCAGCTGATTGTTTAATGAATTGAAGTGCGCTTTTAGGGCGCACTTTTGTTTATCACCCGTCTAATCATACCAAGTTGATTAAAAATGAGCAGATATTTAATCAACTTGGTATCACTAACACTGAATAAAAAACATCATGAATAAAATCGTTTTAGCCACTGGCAACAAAGGCAAAGTAAAAGAACTTTCCGAACTATTAACCGCCCACAATATTGAAATTGTCCCGCAAAGCGACTTTAACGTAACTGAGGTTGCCGAAACCGGCACCACCTTTGTCGAAAATGCCATCATTAAAGCCCGTCATGCCGCGAAAATTACCGGCTTACCTGCCATTGCCGATGATTCTGGTTTGGAAGTCGATCACCTGTTAGGCGCACCGGGTATTTACTCGGCAAGGTTTGCCGGAGAAAACGCGGATGATGCCGACAATAACGCTAAGCTGTTAAGCGCACTCGATGGCATAGCGGCAAAGCAACGCACTGCTCGTTTCCAATGCGTATTGGTTTACATGCGTCATGCGGATGATCCAACGCCGATTATTTGTCAGGGTACCTGGGAAGGCGAAATAATTACCGAGCAACATGGTGATCAAGGTTTTGGTTATGATCCGTTATTTTGGCTTGAAGAATATCAACAAACATCGGCGCAACTGCCCCGAGACCTTAAAAACCAGTTAAGCCATCGTGGCCAGGCTTTACAAAAATTAATGCGCAGCTTTAACTAAACGTTAGTTAAAACTTTCATCAACCATGACTAAGCCTAGCTCAAAGAGAACCATATTTTGCTAACCCTACCGCCATTATCGCTTTATATTCACATTCCCTGGTGTGTGCAAAAATGTCCGTATTGCGATTTTAATTCGCACGCATTAAAAGCCGACATTGATGAAGAATTGTATATCCGCAATTTACTCGCCGACTTGGATGCTGATATCAAACGCTTTGCTCTTAATGATAGTAGCCAACAACGACCGTTATATTCCATTTTCATCGGTGGCGGTACGCCAAGCTTATTTAGCAGCGACGCAATAGCACAGCTGTTATCGCAGGTGTTTAAGCGTTTTCCCAAACACCAAGACCCAAATTTTGAAATAGAAGTGACTTTAGAAGCCAACCCGGGCACCGTAGAAGCCGATAAATTCAAAGGTTTTAATGACGCCGGGGTCAATCGATTATCCATAGGTGTACAAAGTTTTGCTTCTGACAAGCTGATAAAACTTGGCCGTATTCATGATAGTGAGCAGGCCATACGTGCCGCCATTATCGCCCAAGAGTGTGGTATTAGCAGTTTTAACCTGGACTTGATGCATGGCTTAGAGCAACAAACCGTGGCAGGTGCTCTTGATGATTTGAAGCAGGCCATTGCATTAAAGCCCAAACACTTATCCTGGTATCAATTAACCATTGAGCCAAACACTTCGTTTTATTCAAAACCGCCAACACTGCCCAACGATGATGTTCTTTGGGATATTCAGCAACAAGGATGGCAATTGCTAAAGGATACTGGCTATCAGCAATATGAAATATCGGCTTATAGTAAAGGCGATGAGAATCAATGTAAGCATAACCTTAACTATTGGCAAAATGGTGATTACTTAGGCATAGGCTGTGGCGCTCATGGCAAAATCACCTCAACGAAAGACAACACTATCTATCGCACGGTGAAAGTAAAACACCCGAAAGGCTATATGGATGAGGAGCGCGAACATCTCGATCAAATCCACAATGTGCCCGAAGCTGAGCGTCCATTTGAATATATGATGAATCGGTTACGACTGTTCAAACCCTTTAGCCTGGCTGATTATCAATCAACAACAGGGTTATCAGCCGATGGGGTTATTGAAGCGTTGCAGTCGGCGAAAAACAAACAACTGGTAACCGAGAATAATGGCTATTGGCAAGTCACTCAACAAGGTCATCGTTACTTGAATGATCTGCTGAGTTTGTTTTTATAGCGTCATTAGCAGTGAAGTCATTTATAAGTCGTCAATTTCTTGCTTTAAATCATAGCCTTTGTCAGTGACTATTTTTTCTAAGATAGCGACTCTCGCTTTTAACTGGGCAAGCTCTTCATTTATCTCCGATTGTTGTTTGGAAGTATTTTGAGAGTTTGCCTGAATTTTTTGCCGCTGCTTTAAAAACTCAAAAATACCCAAACATACCATGGCAATGATAATAAATTCAAAAATGCGCATAATTAGTCCTTAATCTCAATCTAATTGATATACTACTTAGTATAGAAATCACTCTAACTTTTAAGCAATATTAAATGAATGATATTCAAGCCGCAAAGCAACAACTCATCGATGAAGACTTTATGCGCCAGGCGATGTTGCTGGCCGAAAAAGCAGATCTTGAAGGTGAAATACCTGTGGGTGCCGTACTTGTTGCCAATGAAAAAGTGATCAGTGAGGGCTGGAACCAGTCAATTCAATTACACGACCCGTCTGCTCACGCAGAAATGCAGGCGATTCGTCAGGCCGGACCACAAGTTGAAAACTATCGAATGCTCGACTGCACCCTGTACGTAACGTTAGAACCTTGCCCAATGTGCGCAGGATTGTTAGTGCATAGCAGAATAAAGCGCTTGGTATATGGAGCCAGTGACCTGAAAACCGGATCATGCGGCAGTGTTTTTAACTTGACCAATAGCGATAAATTAAATCACCAGGTTGAAGTGACATCTGGGGTGTTGAAGGACGAATGTAGCACTATGTTATCCGCGTTTTTTAAACGCCGACGCAATGAAAAGAAAGCGGCAAAAAAGGCTAGGATCTAGGTGCAGGGTACGGGGTACAGGCAGATTATTTGTGCTCTGGTAGATGGCGGCGTTTTTCAAGCTAGTTGTCGCCTAAAGTTTAAATTTATGCCGCCTTGCTTTCCTTTATCTCTGATTTTCCTTTTTCAGGGTTGAGATGAACTTCTTTAATATGATGGTGTAAATATTCGACCGCTATTAGCGTTAACTGTTAACAGCTGGATTTGTAGTCGCCTTGATGTAAAAAAGGCCTTACTTGGTAGCAACCCCATTGTTCCTCATCCGTCTCTTTGTGCCATGAGCTGCTATACGATATTAGAAAATGTACTCCGTCATCCCGTTATGCTTTTGAACGGGATCTCCTCCAGTTTTACGGTGGCTCTGAACGGCCAGTCTTAGTGCCCAAAGCGGCTATACACTTACTTAGTAAATATGCACCGTCATCTCGCAATGTCGTTGAACGGGATCTCATTTCGAATATAACGTGCCTTTAAACAATAGACCCACAACACCCTCAAGGAGATCACACCCAAAAGCATGGTGGGATGACGGTGCTATTTTTCGAAATTGCTATTACTTCACTTCTTCGGTGTTAAATAACACCACTCTAAAATATACCCGGTAACGAGAATTCACCTTGCGGTTATTGGCTTTTAACTGACGACGTCGTTGATTGGATTTACAAGCACGTGCTCTCATTGTTTAGCTTCCAAGATAATGGTCATAATCACTATAACAGTGATATATGACATTTTTATTATTGTTATTTTTTATCTAGCTATGTAATTATTCTGTCTCTACCTGTTCTACCAGAATATTCATTTTATCTTTTTCCAAGAATAACAAGGTATCGTAATAGGCGCGTATGTTTTCAACATATCGTACCGGCTCATCGCCACGAGCATAACCATACTTGGTATTTTTGTAATACTTACGCTGTTTTAATAATGGCAATGAGTCTTTCACATCGACCCAGCGATCAGGATCGCCACCGAGGCGTTCGGTGATAACTCTGGCATCTTCCATATGCCCCCAGCCAACATTATACGCCGCCAAAGCAAACCATTTACGATCTGGATATTGAATTCTAGCCGGTATGCGGTTGATCAACTGTTGAAAATATTTGGCGCCGCCACGGATACTTTGCTCGGCATCGAGACGGCTTATTACCCCCATTTGCTTGGCCGTTGGCAAGGTTAACATCATCATGCCACGAACACCTGTATATGACCTTGCGTGCGGTTCCCAATGCGATTCCTGATAACTAATCGCTGCCAAAAAACGCCAGTCCATAGCTTCTCCATAGCGCTCAAACAGAGTACGATATTTGGGCAGTTTCTCTCCAACCGCTTCAATAAAGGTACGGGTATCTACGTAATTAAACTCTTTAATGTGGCCATAATATTTATCATCCAAGGTTAAAATGGTGCCGTCATGATGGGCCTGACCAAAAAATTCCACCACAGATGCTAGTAACGAATCATCGCCCTGTTGACTTAACATCCAGGCAATTGGCTGTGGTTTCTTAACGGTAAAGGCGACACTGATTTCAGGGAAATAACGGCGACTAATGGCTAAGGTATTGCTGTCAGCAATGGTAAAATCAAGACGTTCTTCCATCACTGCGATTAATAGCTCATCCGAATCAAATTCGTCCGTTACGGTCCAGCTTAAATTAGGATGTTCGGCTTTTAATGCTTGCAGGTTTTCGGCATGACTGGAAAACTCAGCCACTTGCAGGCTGCCGGATAAGTCTTCTATTTTTCGTGGCCATTCACGACCTTGCTTAAACACCAGCTTTTGGCTGATGTTGGCATAACTAGGGCTAAATCGATATTTATCTAAACGCTCTGGCGTTACGGTTAAACCGGCAGCAAGGATATCCACCTCACCGCTGTCTATTTTCGGGAACAACTCGTTTAAGGTGTAACTTGGCACAATTTCCAGTTCGACCCCGAGATAATCGGCATATTCACGCGCCAGCTCATACTCAAAACCGCGTTTACCCGTTGCGCCAATATAATAGTTCTTTGGCCCGAATAAGGTACCCACCTTTAACGTGCCACGCTTTACCACTTGTTGTAAATTGCCTGGCTGCTGCGCATCTTTACAGGCAGTCAAAAGAAAAACAGCCATCAACAGAAAACTGCTGCATGACGTCGCTATGTTTTTAAATTTATAGAAGATTTTTTTCATATCAATTTCATTGTGAAGTCATTTAACCAATTTTTACAGTTTTTTTTCAATTTGTTTTCGATCAAAGAGTTTTCTACTTACTAAAAACTCATTATTATTTTATAATGCGCGCGAAAAACCAACATCTTTTATCAAAATAATTAGTCGCAATTCCATTGCATTTCAACCCGTTTAGTTAAGGCGCAGAAATATAATGGAATTGATATTAAATTAACTACTAACTATGGTGACTACATTTATGGAAATCTTACGCGGCGCACCTGCGCTTTCCGATTTCAGAATTAAAAAGCTTCTTTCACAATGCGAGCAATTAAACCTGCCAGTGACAGAAATTTATGCCGAGTACATGCATTTTTCTCATAACAAGGAAGCGTTATCAAGTGACGAGTTAATTAAGCTGAAAAAGCTGTTAACTTACGGCCCAACCATTGAAGAGCATGAGCCAGAAGGCACCCTGTTACTGGTTACGCCACGCCCAGGTACTATTTCACCATGGTCTTCAAAGTCCACCGATATTGCCCGTAACTGTGGTTTAGACAAAATTATTCGCCTAGAACGTGGTATGGCGTACTACGTACACACCTCTGCGGAATTAACTTCTGAGCAATCTATTGAACTTGCCAACTTAATTCATGACCGCATGATGGAAGTGATATTCACCGATTATGACGATGTGAACAGTTTATTTGCCACTGCCGAGCCAGGTGAAATGTCATCGGTTGATATTTTACACGGTGGCCGTGAAGCATTAGCAGAAGCAAACATCGAAATGGGTTTTGCCTTAGCGGAAGATGAAATTGACTACTTGGTAGAAAACTTCATTAAGTTAAACCGTAACCCGAACGACATTGAATTGTTCATGTTCGCGCAAGCTAACTCTGAGCATTGTCGTCATAAAATTTTTAATGCCGACTGGACCATCGACGGGCAAAAGCAGCCTAAATCATTATTTAAAATGATCAAAAACACGCATGAGATCAACCCTGATTACGTGTTAAGCGCTTATAAAGATAACGCCGCGGTAATGGTTGGTTCTGAAGCGGGTCGTTTTTTCCCGAATCCAGAAACTAAAGAATACGCCTACACCCAGGAAGACATTCAAATTTTAATGAAGGTGGAAACCCACAACCACCCTACTGCAATTTCGCCTTACCCTGGCGCTGCAACGGGCTCAGGTGGTGAAATTCGTGATGAAGGCGCAACCGGCATTGGTTCAAAGCCAAAAGCGGGTTTGGTTGGTTTCACCGTATCTAACTTACGCATACCAGGTTTTGAACAACCTTGGGAAAGCAATTTTGGTAAGCCTGGCCGTATCGTTAATGCCTTAGACATCATGATGGAAGGTCCATTAGGTGGCGCGGCGTTTAACAACGAATTTGGTCGTCCAAATATTTTAGGATATTTTCGAACTTACGAAGAGCAAGTTAACTCATTTAACGGCTTAGAAGTTCGTGGTTACCACAAGCCAATTATGCTTGCTGGTGGTTTAGGTAACATTCGTGACGAGCACGTACAAAAACGCGAAATCGTCGTTGGCGCCGCCTTAGTTGTATTAGGTGGCCCGGCAATGAACATTGGTCTTGGTGGTGGTGCAGCATCTTCGATGGCGTCAGGTCAATCCTCTGAAAGTCTAGACTTTGCCTCAGTGCAACGTGAAAACCCGGAAATGGAACGTCGTTGTCAGGAAGTTATCGATAGATGTTGGCAACTTGGTGATGATAACCCAATTTTATTCATCCACGATGTCGGTGCTGGTGGTATCTCGAATGCCTTCCCTGAACTAGTTTCTGACGGTGGCCGTGGCGGTAACTTTGAATTGCGCAATGTACCAAACGATGAGCGCAGCATGGCACCACACGAAATTTGGTGTAACGAATCGCAAGAGCGTTACGTAATGGCCGTAGCGCCTGAGCGTTTAGCTGATTTTGAAGCATTATGTAATCGCGAACGCGCACCATTTGCTGTTGTTGGTTATGCCACAGAAGAAGAGCATTTAACCCTGACTGATAGCCATCATGACAATACACCGATTGATTTACCACTGGACGTATTATTAGGTAAAGCACCGAAAATGCATCGCGACGTGACGTCAAAAATACTAACGGGTAAAGCGTTAGAGTTAGCGGATGTCAACTTGACTGATGCCGCAGATCGTATCCTGCGTTTACCAACCGTTGCCGAAAAAACCTTCTTAATCACTATTGGCGACAGAACGGTAACCGGCATGGTTAACCGTGACCAAATGGTGGGTCCTTGGCAGGTACCGGTAGCTGACTGTGGTGTTACTGCAGCAGCACTCGATACCTACCACGGTGAAGCAATGTCACTAGGTGAAAGAACACCAGTTGCCCTGCTTAACTACGGCGCATCAGCAAGACTTGCGGTAGCCGAATCATTAACCAATATTGCCTGTAGCGACATTGGCGATCTAAACCGTATTAAGCTTTCTGCTAACTGGATGGCCGCAGCGGGTCACCCGGGTGAAGACGCTGGTTTATATGAAGCGGTGAAGGCCGTTGGTGAAGAATTATGTCCAGCGCTTGGGTTAACCATCCCTGTGGGTAAAGACTCAATGAGTATGAAAACTCAATGGGAAGAAAATGGCCCTAATGGTAAAGAGAGCAAAGCGGTTACCTCGCCACTATCATTAATCATCACTGCCTTTGGCCGTGTGGAAGATATTCGCAAAACGGTAACGCCACAACTGCGTACCGATAAAGGCGATTCGCGTATTGTCGCTATCGATTTGTCAAAAGGTAAAAGCCGCTTAGGTGGCTCTTGTATCGCCCAAGTATACAAGCAACTCGGTACTACCACACCAGATGTAGACAGCCCGGAAGACCTAAAAGGCTTCTTCAACGCGATGCAACGTCTGGTACGCGAAGAAAAACTGCTTGCTTATCATGACCGCTCAGACGGTGGTTTATTTACCACAGTCACGGAAATGGCATTTGCCGGTCACACCGGTGTAGACATTGATATTTCAAAACTTAGCGGTGACAACTTAAGCGTACTCTTTAATGAAGAGCTGGGTGCAGTGATTCAAATTCGTGAAATCGATGTTGATGCCGTTCACGCTATCATCGAAGAATTTGGCATTCAGGACTGCTTCACCGATATTGGTCGTATCAATAATGAAGATTTCATTCGCTTCAGCCGTGACGGCGAAGAAGTGCTTGCGAACTCTCGTACTTACTACCGTACTGTTTGGGCAGAGACTACATTCAAGATGCAATCACTGCGTGATAATCCAGAATGTGCTGAGCAAGAACACGCACTGAAATTTGATACTGAAGATCCAGGCTTAAATGCGCAGTTAACCTTCGACATCAATGAAGACATCGTGGCTGGTCACATCGCCAAAGATGCAGTTGATGAGACTAACCCGAAAATCGCTATTTTACGTGAGCAAGGGGTTAACTCACACGTAGAAATGGCTGCTGCGTTCGATAGAGCTGGCTTTATCACTGTCGATATTCACATGTCAGATATTCTGGCAAACCGGGTAGACTTAAATGACTTTAAAGGCCTGGTGGCTTGTGGTGGTTTCTCTTACGGTGACGTGCTTGGCGCTGGTGAAGGTTGGGCAAAATCTATCTTGTTCAATGACAACGCGCGTGAAATGTTCCGTGAATTCTTCCATCGTGACGACACCTTCTCATTAGGTGTATGTAACGGTTGTCAGATGCTTTCTAACTTAAAAGAAATCATCCCGGGTACTGAGCAATGGCCACACTTTGTGCAAAACCGCTCAGAGCGTTTTGAAGCACGTTTCTCATTGGTAGAAATACAAGAGTCTCCATCTATCTTCTTTAAAGGTATGGAAGGCTCGCACATGCCAATCGCCGTATCTCACGGTGAAGGTCGTGCTGAATTCAAATCAGAAGATGCCATTGCCAATGCCAACGATTCAGGCACAGTGTCAATGCGTTATGTCGACAACTATGGTCAAGTGACGGAAACTTATCCATCGAATCCGAACGGTTCACCAGATGGTATCACTGCACTTACGACTACCGATGGTCGGGTAACAATCATGATGCCACACCCTGAACGCGTATTCAGAACGGTTGCCAACTCTTGGCATCCAGATGAGTGGCTAGAAGATTCTCCATGGGTAAGAATGTTCCGCAACGCTCGTAAGTTTGTCGGTTAACCGGTAATTAACAGAATTTATACCATCCCTGGTAATTCTAAGTGAATTCGTCCATGAATTAACAGAATTTATACCATCCCTGGTAATTCTAAGTGAATTCGTCCATGAATTAAAAACAAGGCGCCCGTTGGCGCCTTTTTTGATTTATACCCAATGGTATTAGTTTAAACTCTTTAAAATATTCCATCGCTACTTTCCGTGAATAGTGCATCCACAATTGGACAATCATCGATGGAGTTTTGACTACCTTTACAATGAGTAACCATTTCATTAAGTGCGGCTTGAAGACGTTGTAAATCCAGTATTTTTTCCTGCACGACTCTAGATTGTTGCATTGCCATCGCTCTCACCTCACCACAATAATGATTAGGTTCATCAATAAACTTAAGTAACTGTCTGATCTGCTCAATTTTAAAACCTAATTCACGGCTACGCCTAATAAAATTTAACCGTTTGACATGAGTCAGGCTATACACTCTGTGTCCGCCCTCGGTTTTGGGTGGTTCAGGCATGAGTCCGATTTTTTCATAATAATGAACCCTCTCTACTTTACAGCCTGATCTCTTTGATAACTGTCCAATTGAATATTTTTAAAAAATTCATCCAAAAAGCCCTTGAACCTATAGCAACTATAGGTTCTATACTAACATAAACGATATAGGAAATTTATATGAGTAACATAATTACTGATTCAGAACTGACATGTCCAGAGTGCGGCCATAAAGAACTGATTGAAATGCCGACAAATTCTTGCCTATGGTTCTATGAGTGTACTGCCTGCCTGGTATTATTGAAGCCGCTTAAGGGCGATTGTTGTGTTTTTTGCTCCTATGGCACTGTGCCTTGCCCACCAATTCAACAACATGGCTCTTGTTCAGGTTGTAGGAGTTGACGTGGTTGAAAATAAGCTTGTTGAAAAACCTTACCTAAAATGGCTGGCGCTATTCATCGCCAGTGGCACTTTGCTTTGCTGTGCCCTGCCTATATTGTTGGTTACCTTAGGGTTCGGTGCCGTAGTAGCCAGCTTGAATTACAACATTCCAGGACTTATTTTTCTTGCTGAGCATAAGGTGTGGACATTGAGCTTAGCCGCTTTGGTGCTAATAGCCTTGGCCGGGGTTATTTGGCGACCTAATCAGCGATGTCCAACAGAGCCAACTTTGGCCGCTCTTTGTCAAAAATCTAAACGATGGAATACACGAATTTTTTGGCTAAGTAGCATGATCTGGTTTATTGGCTTTTTTACCAGCTACTTGTTATTGCCCATTCGTAATTTTTTTAATTTATGAAGGAGAAATCAACCATGAAAAAAGGTTTATTATTAGCATTATTTGCAATCCTGGCTTTTGCTCAACTCGCTAGTGCAAAGACAATTGAAATTGATGTACACGGAATGACCTGTGCCTTATGTGTCGATAGCTTAAATCGTACCTTTGCAGAAATGGCGGGGGTATCAAAGGTAGAAGTGAGCATGAAAATGAAGAAAGTCAGATTAGAAACTGAAGCCGAATCACCAAGCATAGAAAAGATTAAGCAAGCGATATTAAATGCTGGATTTACGCCCACAAAAGTCACTGTGCTGGCTGATGAAAACGTTAATCAATCGCATTAAAGCATTTGCTAGTCTTGCACTAATTACAATACTCAATGTGCAGGATGCAAAGGGGATGGGGTTGCGTTCATTGGTAGCTTTACCAATAGATTTAGGCGGCTCCGTTATACGATTCTCATATGAACACCTGACAGATGGCGGCAGAGATGTTTTTATCTCAAGTGCAGCCTATGGCCTTACGAAAGATAACGCTTTACTTATCGGAGTTCCATACCAAGTAACGCCTAGTGATGGCGAACGTTTTGGGGATTTATCTGTTTTATTTCGCCACACGGTTTTACAGGATGATTTTTTTTCGGGTACATCGAGACTGGCACTATTGGCTGGGGTAGTTGTGCCGAGTGACAATGAGCGCGAACCCGCAGTGCAAGCAGGATTTGTCTATACATTTTTCAAAAACAAAAATGAGTTCGATATTGATCTACTCTATCAACTTGGTATCGATAATCGTCCTGACCATGGCCGCTATGACCTATCATGGCAATATCGTATATCACCTTCGTTACTGCCTGATTGGGGGATAGTTTCACAATTAAATACGGTAGCGGAACTAAACGGCCGATGGCAGCAAGGCAATGAAATGACCCATCAAGTGACTCTCGGTTTACAATGGGTAAATCCCAGATGGGTTATCGAAGGGGGGGCCATAAAAAGCATCACCAATAACCATGAACTGAGTTTGATTCTCAGTACACGGTTTCACTTTTAAAAAATGAAAGCCTTGCCTTAAATTCTTTTATCTATCGCGGTATAATACCAACTGGTATAACTCATTTTTCATACAAATTGGTATAACAACTATTCTTGCTATATTACAGTACATTTCGAAGAGAGCAAGGCTATGAGCGAGGAACACTCAGCAACTAAATGGGATATTGAAACGGCGGAATGGCAATGGCTAACCACACAAATTTCTCGTGAGCATAGCCACATAAATCAAAGAATGACTTGGTACGTAACCTCGCAAGCGTTTTTATTTACTGGCTTTGCCATCGGCACCGGGGCAAATGGTAACAAAGTAGTAGCCGATATCTTATGGTTATTGATCCCTATCGGTTCTATCATTCTTTCGATCATGGTCTGGTTGTCATTGAAATCGACAAGAGATTCAATAAAATTACTCAATGAGGAGCGCTTTAAACGTTCCAATCAAAACTTTCGAGATTTTTGGTATCGTGAGGAGCGCGAAAAATGGTCATTTTAGGTGATGCTCCATCAAAATATACGCCCATTTTATTTTTAGTCATCTGGACCAGCTTACTGGTGAATTATGCCGCTATTTATCAATGAGGCTAGTGTGTTAGGTTTTGGTACCAATTTGTTTTGGTCAAATTGACACCTCGTTGGCAGTATAATATCAATTTGATTAATTAAGTGGTCTACTTTTTCATGAGGAAAAACGGATAAATACAAGGCATGAAATATAGTAAGTAGTTATTCTACTTATAAATTTTATAACGCAGTAGTTATTTGTTTTAGCCATTAAAAATGAGCAGATAATTAGTCAACTTGGTATTAATCCATACTCATTACGATACGGCCGGTAATTTCTCCTTGCTTCATATCGGCAAAAACCTCATTGATTTCATTCATAGATTTCACTTCGATAATTGCTTTAACTTTACCATCAGCAGCAAATTGCAAACATTCTTTAAGATCTTTACGGGTGCCAACAATAGAACCAATCAGCTTAATACCATTGAGCACGGTATCAAAAATTGGCACGGACATGTCTTCAGGCGGTAAGCCTACCAGCACAAAAGTACCACCACGACGAACCGAACGATAAGATTCTTCAAATGCAGCTTTTGATACCGCAGTGCAAACAACACCGTGAACGCCACCAAGCAATTCATGTATTCTTTCTGAAGGCTTATCCTGCATAAAGTCAATACAATGAATCGCTCCGAGTTTTTTCGCTAATGCCAATTTCTCCGCGCCGGTGTCGATTGCAACCACCTTCATCCCCATGGCAACAGCATATTGAATCGCCAAATGGCCTAAGCCGCCAACACCGACAATGGCCATCCATTGACCGGGTTTAACCCCGCTGACTTTTAACGCTTTGTAGCTAGTGACACCGGCACAAAACAGCGGCGCCGCGTCAACATAACTTAACCCGTCAGGCACTTTAACGACATATTCACCATGAGCCAGGCAATATTCGGCGAATGAACCATCAATCGAATAACCGGAATTTCGCTGTTCAAGACATAAGGTTTCTTTGCCTTCAAGGCAATAGTCACATTGCCCACAAGCAGAATATAACCAAGGAATACCCACGCGTTCACCGATTTTAAGGTGGTGGATTTCCGCGCCAATTGCTACCACCTCGCCAACACCCTCATGCCCTGGCACTAAAGGCAATTTGGGTTTTACTGGCCAGTCGCCATTACAGGCATGTAAATCCGTATGGCACACCCCACAAGCATGTACTTTAACTAACACATCTTTGGCAGCAACCTCTGGTATCGGTAGATCTTTAATTTCTAATTTGTCCTTAAACTTGCTAATCACCGCGGCTTTCATGCTAACACTCCTTAAATTGCATAAAGATAATAACTCTTCTTATCTTTATGCAATTTAAAATGTCGGCATTGAGCAGGATCAAAAAAAGCATAATTATTAACAATTGAGTTTATTTTTTGCAGTTAACAGAACTGCTAGGGTAGAAAGTAACACATTTATCTTTGCCCTAAACCCGTGGTTCTGCTTCACCATTTTTATTAAATGTTGCCATTGATGAAACGTGATGGTTAAAGGGTTATTACTGTTTATTTGGCCAATAATACCGTAACGACAAGGATTGTCTTTATCTTCAGCAACAGAGGTACCAAACAATTTATCCCAAATAATCAGTACCCCGGCAAAATTTTTATCCAGATAAGTTGAGTTGGTTGCATGATGAACCCGGTGATGAGATGGCGTATTGAAAACGTGTTCAAACCAGCCCAATTTATCGACAACTTGGGTATGAACAAAAAACTGGTAGGCTAGATTAAAAGCCACTACGGTAAATACAATACCAGGCTCGAAACCAATAATGATCATTGGTAGCCAAAACAACCACATACCCGCAATTGGATACATCAGACTTTGTCCAAAGGCGGTGGAAAAATTCATTTTAGTTGAACTGTGATGGACGACATGGGCCGCCCATAACCAATGAATATGATGTGATGCCTTATGAAACCAATAATATAAAAAATCTTGTAGTAAAAAGGCAATAAAAAGGCTCGAGGGGGTTATGCTTATCTCGAATAAACGATATTGATGGAGCCAGTAAAAAAATGGCATTAGCAACAACAATGCAATCGCATCTGCGCCTTGATGCATTAACGCTAATACGCCATTGGCTAAACTATCTTTAATATCATAGAAATCACCATGGGCAAAAAATTCATAGCAGACAAAGGCTAAAAACAAAGGGCTTAACGCCAATAACACAACGTCGGAATTCACCTTTAATATTCCTTCTATTTAATACCAATCCGTATAATGATCTGGTCATTACGCGAACTGGTATAACAAGATCTCGTGAGTTTGAACCGCGAGTAACTAGTACCTTGACTCATTAATTATGATTGATTGAGCTGATCATAGGCACGTGTAAGTTTTTGACGTGCTTTATCAACATTAAACATCCAATTTATAGATGCTTTTTCTTTATTTTTGCGAGTTTCCCACGCCACCAAC
>MAAC01006610.1_pt1 | contig 20550 bp, 14 predicted proteins | sample 1115981 | NCBI WGS metagenome assembly MAAC01 (sample SAMN04961126, study PRJNA320927) | seawater metagenome | isolation source: sample BD02T64 sea water enriched with oil for 64 days | place: USA:Gulf of Mexico | collected 2013-07-27
TTGTTTAGTTTTAGTCGACCCAATGATCGCCGATTTTCATGAATACATCTAATTATTACTATCTCTATGATCTTTATTAATAAGTTGTGGGGATTCATCAGCCCCGGAGCGCCATAGAAAACATTTTTTAGGACATATACTCTAAGGCGCAATCGCCCCCCAAGCGAGTCAGAAAAGTTAAAATAACGCCCTAATGTGATATAACACCTGTACTAAACAACCACCGTCTAAAGACGGTGGGTTAAAAAACAGCGGACTGAAAGTCCAGCATTTCGGCTAAAGCCGATTACTCCACTTCAAAGTTGTCATTTGGCTTACGTTCAAAGTGATGTTCCAAATATTCTTTGATCATCTCTTTCGTTAATTCTCCTGCTGTGACACAAAAGTAACCTCTAGCCCAAAAATGCTGTCCCCAATATCTTTTCTTTAATTGAGGAAACTCTTGAAACAACTTTGTCGATGTTCGCCCTTTTATTCGTCGCATTATCTCTGATGGAGACAAACTAGGTGGAGCTGAACCCAACAAGTGAACGTGATCTTGACTGACTACACCTCGTAGTATTTCAATTTCTAAATGCTCACAAGTTTGCCTAGCTAACTCTCGAACCCTTAACCCCACATCACCTGTTAAAACTCGATAACGATACTTCGTTACCCAAACAAAATGATATTCGATTTTATATTTGGTATGTGAACCATTACGATATTTCATACCTATATAATAAACGCAACTACTAGCTTAAAGCTATCCCGTCTAAAGACGGGGGTTTAAACCAATTCCTGCGGACGAATTAAGTGGCGGCATTAACTATGCACTTCAACTCTTTTGACTAAAGATTTCAGCTCGACCTTTATATGTGTGCCGTCCTTCAAGTTGTTCTTCAATACGTAATAGACGATTGTACTTTGCTACTCTATCAGAACGTGATAACGAACCTGTCTTAATTTGCCCTGCGCTAGTTGCAACTGCCAAGTCAGCAATAGTGGTATCTTCAGTTTCACCAGAACGATGAGAAATCACCACTGAATACTCTGCTGTTTTAGCCATACGTATTGCGTTGAAAGTTTCCGTCAGGGTACCTATTTGATTGAATTTAATTAATATAGAGTTTGCGATCTTTTCCTTTATACCTTTTGCCAATATGTGGCTATTGGTAACAAACAGATCATCGCCGACTAGTTGTATACGATCGCCTAATTGTTTAGTCAATAATGCCCACCCTTCCCAATCACTTTCATCCATGCCATCTTCGATGGAAACAATAGGATATTTTTCACACAGTAGCGCTAAATAGTCAGTAAAACTGGCAGAATCAAAAATCTTATCCTCTCCCTTCAGTACATATTTACCATCTTTATAAAATTCACTGGCAGCACAATCTAAGGCGAAAACAAAATCGCGTCCTGTCTGGTAGCCTGCCTGCTCTATTGCTTCAGTAATCACTACTAAAGCCTCTTCATTAGAGTCTAAATTTGGGGCAAAGCCCCCCTCATCGCCAACGGCTGTATTTAAGCCTTTGTTCCCAAGTACTTTTTTAAGTTGATGAAATACTTCAGATCCCATTCTTACCGCTTCTGAAAAACTGGCAGCACCAACCGGCATGATCATGAATTCTTGAATCTCTATATTGTTGTCTGCGTGCTCACCACCATTAATTATATTCATCATAGGTAACGGCAGCGACAGTTGTTCATCATTTTTATAAAGGCTTGCCATGTGCTCATAAAGAGTGATGCCTTTAGCTAACGCAGCCGCTTTAGCTACAGCTAGTGAGACAGCTAGAATAGTATTAGCACCAAGGTTTTTTTTGGTTTCTGAACTATCAAGATCAATCATCGTCTGGTCTATTTTTTGCTGTTCAGCTGGATCGAATCCTGACAATTTTTGACTAATTACTCCGTTTATTGTTGCAACAGCCTTTAATACTCCTTTACCATTGTAACGTTCTTTATTGCCATCGCGTAGCTCTAACGCTTCTCTAGATCCTGTTGACGCCCCTGAAGGAGCACAAGCCGTTCCGATCAGCCCTGATGCAAGTATAACATCCGCTTCTACAGTAGGGTTTCCTCGTGAGTCTAAGATTTCTCTGGCAATGATTTTCTTTATTTTACCCATTTTATTTTTCACCGAATTTAAATTAATTTATTGATAATATTTAGTATGGCTATCATCAGAATATTACTTATTTCAACATTTCCATTGAACGGTAGTGACTCAAGACAAAATTGTCACCACAAGCTTCCATAGTTATTTATATTCGCAATTTGTACGCCAACTTAGCCATCAGCAGGTTTTCAAAAATGGATTTTTGTATTATCGAAATAAATGTCTTTGTAAAATATAGCTTTTAAAATTGGGATAAAAATATACCAAATGAATTAATCAAAGTTCATTCAAATGAGTCAACCATCATATGAGTCTGATTCAACCCAAAACTTGAGGTTAGATTGTTAATTATGAGCCAAATTTGACTCAGTTGTTAGTTGGTTTTTCTGTGAACTATGAAAGCAACCATTAATGAAGTTGACTATTTTATTGCGCTGATTGAACAGTGGAGAAAAAGGCGCAAATATGGTAATTATGGGCTTCTTAATTAATCTGGAGTGATAATGGAATTAGGACAGAAATTAGCTAAAACAATAGTTGAACGCACCATGCCAATTATCGGTAATAATATTAATGTAATGGATTGCAAAGGGATTATTATGGCTAGTGGCGATCCTGCACGCATTGGTGAAACTCACGATGGCGCCATCTTGGCGTTACAACATGGTGGTACAATTGAGGTAACGAAAGCTTCATGCGAAACTTTAAAAGGAGTTCTTCCGGGTATAAATTTAGTTCTGCATGTCGACGGAAAAGTTATCGGTGTTGTTGGCGTCACAGGTGAACCTGACGTTATTAGAACGTTTGCCAATCTCGTGAAGATGACCGCAGAAATGATGGTAGAACAAGCTGATTTCCATGAAGAGACTCAGTGGGATAGACGTTATCATGAAGAATTTATTGCCGCTTGGTTAAACGAAACAATCGAACCAAAAGATTTTCAGCAAAGAGCTTCTCGGCTAAGAGTAGATACTGAGGTATCTAGAGTTGCTATCCTTATTGAATTTGATTTAAACCAAGCTCCGCCGACATCATCAATAATGCGCTATGTCGTACAACTCTTCGAAAAATCCTCATCAGAAAATTTGATAGCAGTTTTGTCAACTTATGAAGTAGTAGTACTAAAAGCAATAAAACAAGTAAAAGGAAAGTGGCATAGCGAAAGAGAAGTCAATAAAATAAAGCAGCAAATAAAATACCTGAATGACGCAGGAATCAGTGGATTTAAAGCCGTTCTTGGCTTTTATCACCAAGATATTAAAGTGTCTTTTAATAGTACCAAACGTTTACTTGCTATTGGTAAGCAACAACACCCAAAACGTGTGCTGTATTTATATCCCGAGTATCGTATTCCTTTATTGCTTTCTCCTTTAAGAGACAATTGGCAAGGAGCACAATTAAAACAAGCATTTAATTTATTAAAATCAGCTGATAAAAATGGTTCACTAATTAAGACCTTACAAGTATTGTTCGAACACCATGGCCGCATAAGTGACTGTGCCGAAGCCCTTTGTATTCATAGGAACACCCTGAAATACCGCTTAAGTCGAATCGAAGATATAAGTGGTTTGTCTACTGGCAATTTTGCCGGTCTCTTTGAATTGTATATAGGTTATGTACTCACCGAACAAAAAAGTTAGCCTTTTTGTGCAAACTAACAAAAAATAAATTGATAAAATCGATATTTTTGTGAATTATACCGAAGAAACCAACATTGATTTGCCGCCATAATGAGTTCACGAGTTATAACTTAATAAAAACTACCAATTTGGAGGCACTATGGTTCTCGTATTGATTCTAATCGCTGTAATCACATTTATTGTGTTGAGTACGGCAAAATTTAAACTTCATCCCTTTCTGGTACTGATCATCGCATCTTTTATTGCGGCATTTGCCTATGGCCTGCCAAGCGACCAGATTGTCAAAATCATCACAGGCGGATTTGGTGGCATATTAGGTTATATTGGCCTCGTCATTACTATTGGCACCATTATAGGTGTCATTCTAGAAAAAAGTGGAGCGGCTATAACAATGGCTGATGCGGTTATCAAACTCTTTGGTGAGCGATTCCCAACCTTAACCATGGCAATAATTGGTTATATAGTTTCTATTCCTGTGTTTTGCGATTCAGGTTTTGTCATTTTAAATTCGTTAAAAGAGTCAATGGCTGAACGTTTAAAAACGTCAAGTGTTGCAATGAGCGTAGCTCTAGCAGCAGGCCTTTATGCTACTCATACCTTTGTTCCTCCCACTCCTGGACCAATAGCCGCTGCGGGTAATTTAGGATTGCAGTCAAATCTTGGGTTAGTTATTGCAGTTGGCCTTGGTGTGTCTGCAATAGCGACATTAGCAGGTATGTTATGGGCAAACCGATTTAAAAATACTCAACCTGATATCCCAGCAAGTCCCGACAAGACTCAACAAAGTTGGCAGGCATTAAAAGATAGTTACAATGAATTACCTAGTGCAACTATGGCTTTTGCGCCAATATTTGTGCCAATTGCGCTTATTTGCCTTGCTTCAATAGCACAGTTACCTTTCCACCTTTTTGGTCAGAGCAATATATTTGAAATAATTAATTTCTTTGGTCAACCAGTATCAGCATTACTCATCGGTTTACTACTTAGCGCCAAATTACTTTCAGGCGATAACAAGGTAGAGCAATTTTCCCAGAGAATAGGTGAAGGCTTAGTTTCATGTGCTCCTATTTTACTAATAACGGGGGCTGGAGGGGCCTTCGGCGCAGTGCTCAAGGCTACCGAACTAGGTGGATATCTAGGTGAAACCTTATCGACATTAGGTGTTGGTATATTTATGCCTTTCATCGTTGCTGCAGCATTAAAGTCCGCACAAGGTTCTTCAACTGTTGCCATTGTCACCACGTCGGCGTTGGTTGCTCCTATGTTGGCACAACTAGGATTGGATTCAGAAATGGGTCGAGTGCTAACAGTAATGGCTATCGGTGCGGGTGCTATGACAGTTTCTCATGCTAATGACAGCTTTTTTTGGGTGGTTTCCCAGTTTAGCCGCATGAGCGTAGAACTAGCTTATCGTACCCAAACAATTGCCACGCTTGTGCAAGGTGTTACCGCCATGACACTAGTTTATATTCTCAGTTTAATTGTGTTGTAGTAAGGAATAAAAATGAAGATAGTGATTGCATCAGATTCATATAAAGACAGCATGACTGCAGCTCAAGTATGCGCAGCCATTCAACAAGGTTTAAAGCGTATTCTTCCCTCTTCGGAATATCAACTACTTCCTATTGCAGATGGTGGCGAGGGTACTATGCAAGCCATTGCAAATACCAAAAGAGGAACCTTTCACCATGTTAATGTAGAAGGACCACTTGGTAATATGATAAACGCTGAATTGTTACAAATTGACGATACTTGTATTATTGAAGTAGCCTCGGCTTGTGGACTTGAATTGTTGAAACATGATCAACGAAACCCACTGATAACGTCTAGTTTCGGGGTTGGCCAATTAATTGCTGCGGCACTTGATAGAAACACAAGCAAAATAATCATTGGTTTGGGTGGCAGTGCTACCAACGACGGTGGTGCAGGTATGATTTCTGCGCTTGGGGCTCGTTTTTATAACAATCAAAATGAGTTGTTTAGGCCAACTGGTGGTACGCTCAACCAGATATCCCATATAGATTTGTCGGACGTTGATTCACGTTTGTTTCATTGTGAAATCATTTTTGCTTCAGATGTTAGTGCACCTTTGTGTGGTGAAAATGGCGCAACCTATATGTTTGCTCCTCAAAAAGGTGCAAAGCCACAAGATCTAATTGATCTAGAGCAAGGACTATTACACTTTGACAAAGTTCTCGAACAAATCAATGGATCTAGCTTACGTTCAGTGGCTGGAACTGGCGCCGCTGGCGGTATGGCTTTACCACTAATGTCACTACTTAATATCCAAGTTTGTTCCGGTATTGATGTCGTATTAGATTTGATAAATTTTGAACAGTCATTGCAAGGCGCCGATCTCGTTATTACCGGCGAGGGACGAGTTGATGGTCAAACTCAACATGGTAAAGCACCAACGGGCGTGGCAAAACGTGCGAAAAAGTATGACATTCCAGTGATACTTTTATGCGGCGCATTAGCTGAGGGTTACCAAGCAGTTTACGAACACGGAATAGATGCTGTGTACTCTGCTACACCTAAAGTGCTGGATTTACCCACGGCGTTTGCGCAAGCACCAATAAATTTGGCAAACTTATCCGAAAATGTGGCCCGAATGTTAGTATTAACAAAAGTGTAACGCTCTTTTCTAAATACCGTAATAACAAGGGATAAAATTAGCTTTTATCCCTTGTTATAAGCTCCATTTCAATTACGTACTATAATCAAACAGGAGCTAACAAACTTTAATACGCTACTTACACTGGAAATATCTTATGGTAATAACAAATGTAATAAAAAAACAGCAAGTGTTGATATTATTACTTATATCCTTATTTACCACTTCAGTTACAGCAACTTCACAGAAATTAACCATATTAACCAGTTTTTCTGAAGCCGACGTTACTATCTATCTGACCGAATTTAAAAAATTATATCCTAACATCAATGTGAGGGTCGTTAATAGAAAGACGCCCGCCGCCATTGACTATATTCAGTCTAACCCCTCTGTGCACCCCGATATTTTTTGGGCAACGTCAACCGATGCATTTGAAGTATTAAAACTATCAGGAGACTTGCAACCATATTTTGCAGCACAAACTGATCAGCATCTAATGTTAGATGGTTATCATGTTGATGCTCAGCACTATTACACGCCTTTCGCCATATCAGGCCTTGGTTTAATGTATAACACTAACTATCTCAGAAAACATGATTTGAATATTCCTTCTGATTGGTATGCACTTAAACAGCCGCAATATTTTCGCCACATCGGCATGTCAGCCCCATCTCGTTCCGGAACGACCCATGTTATCGTTGAAACCATACTTCAATGGGATGGTTGGCATCTTGGCTGGAAAAACTTACTTGAGATTTCTGGTAATTTAGCGACAGTTAACGCCCGTAGTTTTAGCGTTATTGAAAATGTTGAAAGTGGTTTATTTGGACTGGGTCTAGTGATTGATTTTTTTGGTTATAATTCTCGCGATCGAAATAATCCCGTCGATTTCTCGTACTTTTCTACATCTCCTTTGCTCGCTGCTAGCGTCGCTATCCTTAAAGAAAGTCAACAACCACAAGCAGCCAAAAAATTCATCGAATTTTTATTATCGCCAACAGGACAGCGTACTTTACTCGATAAACGCATTAACCGTATTCCCATTCGTTCCGATATTGATTCGCAAAAAATAAAAAAATATAAAAGAAAAAACTTTACTGCCAATAAAGAAGATACTACTAACGGCCCTTCATTTACGTTAGATATCAAGCGTTCAACAGCTCGTTATCAACTGGTTAATGCTTTATTTGATGAAATGATTACTTTTCGGATAGATGAGTTAAATAAAATTTGGCGAAATATCCATGAGGTTGAAAAAATACTTACTGGAAAACAAGATCATATTGCCACTAGTTTGATTACTCAGGCTAGAGCACTAGTCACTCAAATACCGGTCACTGAACAACAATCAAAGCAAGCTTCTTTTACCCAATTTTTTCAATATAAACGTTGGGGACGCCCTGTTTCCAAGCAGCAGGCTAGGATTGAAATGAGCTGGAAACAACAAGTGACGCTACAAAATATACAAGCACTGGAATTGTCTAACAAAGCGTTACTACACTTAAAGGGAATTACGCCCTAAAACCACTGAACATTATAAGGTTTTAATAAATGAAATGCTCACTAAAGAAACTCCAAGGAATCCGGTTTCAGTTATTGTTGGCGCTAACTGGTGTGGTAACAACTGCCTTTTTAGGCAGTGTAATTGCTTGGTTAGTATACAGCGAATTTAGTGAACATTTAGATCAAATAAGTAATGTACATTTGCCATCCATTGTCAATGCTACTGACTTGTCCGGTAAAGGTGTCGCTCTAGTTTCAGCCGTACCTACCTTAGTAGCAGCAAATGATGACCTTGAAATGAAGAACGCCAACATAACATTGCAAAGCTTATTAACCGGCATGCGGAAAATTCTTAATCAGCAAAAAAAGTCAGGTAATCAAGCCAACGATATTCTCTCGGTAAATAATTTGGTTGATGATATTGACGCCAACTTAAAGCAAATACAATTGAGCGTTAATCATCGGCTGACATTAGAGAGTTCATATAACAAGAAAACTCAGCGCCTAATTTGGCTTCAGGCAGATTTTCAGGATGAAATACAACCGATTATTGATGATGCTAACTTTAATGTCAGTAGTTTTTCCAAACGACTTCAAGGCAAAGTGTTTAATGCGAAAAATGCAACTATATTTAAACAAAAAATGGCACAACAACAAATACTGCTCGAACTTCTGGCTGATGGAAATTTAATGGTTAGTGTACTGTTTAATACCGAAGGTTCAAATCAGGCCGAACTGGTTATTCATAAACGGATGGTTGCGCAACAATTACAGAAAACACACACTAGTTTACGTTTAATTAAATCAATTTCCAGTACTATTTCATTACGCCAATTTCTAACGGAATATGAAAGCATTGCTATAAAGTCTGACGGCATATTTGCAATTCAGCAACAGTTATTAGCTATTGAAGAAGATCAAAAGAAATCTATTATCATTAATCAGAAGCTAATTGAACAAATGACTGCTTTAATTGGTAAAAAAGTAGACCTAGCACAAAAAGCATCACAACTCGCAGCAATAGAATCACAACAAGCACTTATACGCGGTCGCATAACATTAGCTATTGCAGCTTTAGTCGGATTAGTTTTGGCAGTTTGGCTAGCGTGGTTTTACGTAGGTAAAAATGTGATGTCACGCATCCTTACTTTAAATCTTAGCATGAGTGACATAGCCTCTGGCAACCTCTTAGCTCAAGTAAATATAGCCGGCAATGATGAAATAACAGAAATGGCTCAAGCTTTGTTAGTCTTTCGTGATACTGCTTTAGCAGTTGAAGAAGCTAATGCTCAAGCCATTATTGATAATTCATTAGCGAGTTTAATTGCCACAGATAGCAAAATGAATATTAGTTTTTTTAACCCTACCGCAGGTGCCATTTTTGGTATTTCACCAAAAGAAGCAATTGGTTTACCTTTTTCACAACTAATTATTCCTGAATGTAGAGAAACCATCCAAGCTTTGTTTGTAAAAGCGCGTGATGAAAAACAGCCCATGGAGTTAAATACAAAAATATCGGGGACCAAATCTAATGGTGAATTGTTGGCTTTAGAAATTGCAATCAGACCGTTCAAACAAAGACAAAGGTTGCACTTTCTGCTTACAATACATGATATTACTGAGCTTAAACATACTGAAGAGTTGTTGCACGAACGTGTAGCTGAGCAAACAAAGCATCTACGCTTAATGAACCGAGATTTACAAAAAGAAGTGGCAGAACGAGGCCGAGTTGAACAAGAATTACGGGATACTCAAGATGAAATGGTTCAAACGGCAAAGTTAGCCGTTATGGGACAAATAACAACAAATATAGCTCATGAACTCAATCAGCCTTTGGCAGCGTTGCAAGCTTACTCTCATAATATCAATATATTATTATCGTCACAGTCATATCAGGAAATAGAAAATATATCCAAAAAATTTACTAAATTAATTACCCGCATGGCGGAGACAGTTAAACGTTTTAGAGTTTTTGCCAGACAGCCCATACAACAAATAGCCTCGATTAACCTAGAAAAAGTGCTCGATAATGCCGTGGAATTATTTGAGCATAATTTTGTTAGAGAGAATGTATCATTCACAGTGACGGGTAAAGACTCATCAATTCAGGTTGTTGGTGAAGAAATTCGCTTAGAGCAAGTTTTAATTAATCTAATCAGTAATGCCATTCAAGCGATGGATGGAAGTGAAAACAAACAACTTATCATAAAAATTATTGAGCAAAAAGGTCAGGTAAGTATCGACGTTTGCGATAATGGCCGAGGGTTAACAAAAGACGAGGTTGAAAAAGTTTTTGAGCCCTTCTATACCACCAAAGATGTTGGTAAAGGGCTAGGAATAGGTTTATCAATTTCCCATAACATAATATCTGGATTTGGCGGGGAGCTGACTCTGACGACTAATGCCCAGGCAATGACGGTATTTAGTTTATCGTTAAAAAAAGGATAAAACATGCAAGCCACTAATGAAGTTATTTTTATAGAAAATGATATAGAAGTACTGGATTCTGTCAGTCAAACCCTAAGACTTGCAGGTATGAAAGTTCATTCATGCAATAAAGCCGAACAAGCTTTTGCAAAACTATCAAAAGACTGGCCAGGCATAGTATTAACTGATGTAAAAATGCCAGTAATTGATGGTTTTGAAGTATTAAAACGACTCAACAAAATCGATGCCGAAATTCCCGTCATCCTGATTACTGGACATGGTGATATAGCAATGGCATTACAATCTTTACGACAAGGTGCCTACGATTTTATTGAAAAGCCAGCTAATCCTGAATATTTAATTGATGTAATTCACCGTGCTATAGAACGAAGAGAATTAGTGTTGGAAAATCGATATTTAAAAGAAAAGTTGCTTGAAAAAAAGGATATTGAGACAAAACTCATCGGTCGAACTGAAGTTATTGAACGGTTACGCAAAGGAATTTTACAACTGAGTAATGCTTCAGCTAGTGTTTTAATTATGGGTGAAACAGGCAGCGGAAAAGAGGTTGTAGCACGTTGTTTGCATGAATGTGGCAACCGTCAATCTCAGCATTTTGTTGCAATCAATTGTGGCGCCTTACCTGAAACATTGATGGAAAGCGAATTGTTTGGTCATGAAGTTGGCGCGTTTACGGGTGCTACAAAACGTCGTGTGGGGAAGATAGAGTATGCACAAAATGGCACCCTATTCCTTGATGAAATTGAATCAATGCCAATGAGCCTTCAAACACGTTTATTAAGAGTATTACAAGAAAAGAAGATCGAGCGCTTAGGCAGCAATCAATCGATTGGAGTAAACATTAGAATCGTTGCAGCTTCCAAAGTCGATTTACTTGAACATTGCCAACAAGGTGAGTTTAGAGAAGATTTGTATTATCGACTTAATGTTGCCAAGCTTTCAATTCCTCCACTACGTGAACGACGGGATGATGTTGAACTGTTATTTAAACATTTTGTAGCACAAGTTTGTGAACGAGAATGTCTTGAACTTCCTACCTTTTCTGATGATTATTTACAAAAACTACAAACGCAACAATGGTTAGGCAATGTCCGAGAGTTACATAATGAAGCGGAACGTTTTGCTCTTAATCTTCAAATGGAATGGCCCGATAACGAACAAGTATCTAATGAAGAAACTATATCACTGGATAGTCGTATTGATGCTTTTGAAAAAAGTTTAATCGAAGAAATATTAAAAGTGAACAATGGGCAAGTAAGTATTGCGGCGCAACAACTACATATTCCACGAAAGCGTCTATATCTACGTATGAAGAAACATCAATTAGACAAAACCATGTTTAAAGGCGAATAACGGTTCCAATTCCTCATGAGTCAACTTCAACTCAATTATAATTAAGCATAGATAGTAATGGGTCAATACGGCCCTTTTTACTAATAATTTTCGTTGTCAACATCAACACACCTCCTTCAAACCAAACAAATAAATCCTTTACTATCAATATGTAAAAAAACAATCAATCGATTTTTTAATATTAAACAGGTTCAATAAAAATCTTGGCGTGCTAGCTGCAATATAAGGATGTACAGATTAACTCTGTACAAGGTTTAGTAGAGAAGTCTAGAAAATAAAATGAGAAAATTACAATAAAAGAGCACAAGATTACAGTTAAATATAAGAAAAACTACTGTGAAATTGTGAAAGTTATCTGTTAGAAAATAGAGGAATATAAATATGATACTCAAAAAGTTAAGCGTCTTGATGCTTTCAGTTTCGTTAATCCCAGCCGCATTTGCTGATGTAGTAGTAGAAAAAAGCCCCAAATATGTTTTTTATATCATCGGTGATGGCATGGGCGTTGCTCAAAGACAAATCGCGGAAATATACAAACGCGATGTTACCGGAGATGATTCAGCTCAATTACTGATGAATACATTTCCAGTTTCTGGTTTAAACATAACGCATTCAGCGAACAATAAAGTAACAGACTCTGCCGCAGCAGGTACTGCTTTAGCAACGGGTTACAAAGCGAATAATGGTGCTGTTGCCCTTCTGCCAAATGGTGAAAAACCAATTAGTTTAATTACTGCTGCTCAGAAAAAAGGGTGGGCGACAGGTATTATCAGTACCGATGAAATCACTAACGCAACCCCTGGTTCATTTATGGCACATAATAAAAGTCGTAAAAATATGGATGAAATAGCACAAGAGGTTGCAAGCAGTCGTGTTGATTTTATTGCTGGCGGAGGATATGGCTATTTTATCCCTAAAAATAGTAAATTATCTTCGGAGAGAGACGATCATCTTGATCTTGTGTCAAGAATGCAAAAAGATGGCTATCAAACTTTCATAGGGAAAGATTCTGCAAAAGATTTTAACCTGTGGACACCTAGCAAAGATGAAAAAGTTGTTGCACTTTTTACCTCCGAAAATATGCCTTTGGAGTTAGATAGAGAGATTACTAAATCTAACATACCTTCAATTTCAACTATCAGCCAAAAAGCTATTGATGTCTTAACTAAGCATGAAAAACCTTTCTTTTTAGTTATCGAAAATGAAGGATCAGATACTAGCTCTCATCGTCATGATGCTCACGCGCTTATTTTAGAAGTATTAGAACTTGATAATGCAGTTAAAAATGCATATGAGTTTTATAAAAAACATCCTACTGAAACATTAATTATTGTTACTGCTGACCATGAAACTGCTGGTTTGGGTTTAGGTCATGCTAAGAAATACTTCTTAGATTTAACAGACGTTACGAAAACAAAAGTCTCAACTGAACATGCTTTTGCAGGATTTAAATCGACAGACTTAGCCGTTGTCAAAGCCTTCGCTCAAGAATATTTCGGCTTAAGTGACTTAAGTAAAAAAGAAGAAGCTACCTTAGTTAAAGCGATTAAGAAAGAAATCAAAAAACCTAGCAAGAAAAGTTATACGGGCAAAAGACCTATAGCGATGGCCATTAATAACATTGTTTCAGCACGCAGTGGAATTAATTGGACGTCTAAAAAACATACAGCGGCTCCAGTTGTATTAACTGCTGTAGGTGTAGGTAGTGAAAGGTTTTCTGGTTATTTAGATAATACTCAGATATCAAAAAGACTAGCTAAATTACTTAATTTTAAATTGAGTGAGTTTCACTCAGAAAAAAATTAATAACGTTTAAACACGAAGGGAAATGACAATGATAAATACAAAATATAGCAAACTGTTTTTAGCACAAATATTAGCAGGTATGATTGCGACTACTTCTGTGTCTGCATTTGCTCAAGAAGACAAATCAACATTAGATTTAGATCAATATCAAGAAATTGAAGAGTTAAAGAAAAGACTAGCAAAAATTGAGAAAAAAGCTAAAAAAAATGTAACAGCCAAATGGAAAGGAGCCCCTGTAATCAAAAACAGTAAAGGTTCAGAAATGAAAATCCGTGGTCGCTTACATTTTGATACTTGGACCACTAACGGTAGCAACGATAGTGATGCAAATATAACAGGCACAGAGATACGTCGTGCTCGCATGGGTATTGAAGGCAAAATGAACGGTGATATTAAATACAAATTTGAACTTGATTTTGCCGGTGGCAATGTTAAATACAAAGATGCTTATATCGCTTATACCGGTTGGGAAGATCAGACCATTTACGCAGGTCTCAAGAAAAGTGATTGGTCAATGCAAAATATCACCAGTTCACGTTATTCAGATATGATTGAACAGCCTCTTATCGTAAATGGCTTGGCTCCAGACGAAGGTAGCCGAACCGTAGGGTTATTGTATACCAAGTATGGAAAGAATTGGCATTGGAGTGGTCAAGTAGGTGGTGATGGCCCAATTAATGATGGGGAAATGAACGATACTACACGCATAGTAACGCGAGCACATTACGCGCCAATTCTATCCGATGATAAGGTAGTTCATTTAGGTGCTTGGGGTTATAAAGAGAACTATGGCGATAACCGTGAAACAAGACTTAAAGAGCGTTTAGGTAATCATTTCAATGATCTGATTCGCATAAAATCAGGTAAGCTAGAAAATTCCAATAGTGGTACAGCTTATGGTGTGGAAGCTGCAGGTATTTGGGGGCCATTTTCAGTGGCAGCAGAATACATGACCAAATCATTTGAAGATGATGCTTCTATCGATCCGACAATGTCAGGTTATTACCTTACTGCCAGTTATTTCTTAACTGGAGAGACTAAAGCATACAAAGGGAAAACGGGTACTTTTTCTCGTACAAAACCTAATAGCTCCATAACTAAAGGTGGCATAGGGGCTTGGCAGGTTGTCGCCCGTGTAGATAGAGCTGACTTCAACGATAATGCACTTCCAGGCGGTGAAGCCGATACTTATACTTTAGGTCTAAACTGGTGGCCAACGGCCTATACCCGTGTAATGTTAAATTACGTGAATTTTGATCTTACAGGTAGCCAAAATGATGATGGCGATCATATTGGTTTACGTGTTGCTGTAGATTGGTAGTAAAACCTACCCCATAAAGTCAGCATCTTGTCCAGTGCTGGCTTTTTTATTAACTTTTTTCCAATATAAATAGATCGATCATTCACTTTACTCAAACTATTTATTAACAATAACTCCATCCATTTATAGGATAAATACTATGTCTAGACGCACAAAAATCGTCGCCACACTTGGTCCAGCTACCGATATAAATAATAATCTTGAGAAAATTATAAGCGCAGGTGTCAATGTTGTTCGTTTAAATTTTTCTCACGGTAGTGCACAAGATCATAAACTTAGAGCACAACAAACTAGATATATTGCTAAGAAACTAGGCTTGCATGTTGCCATACTTGCCGATTTGCAAGGACCTAAAATTCGAATATCTACTTTCAAAGAATCTAAAATCACCTTAGAAGTTGGTGCAAAGTTTATTTTAGATGCAGAAATGGGGTTAGGTGAAGGAACCATAAATGCCGTAGGTATAGATTACACCGCTTTACCCAAAGATGTATTCCCCAATGATTTACTGTTATTAAACGATGGCCTAGTGCAATTATCTGTTGATTCCATTGATGGAAGTAAGGTAATAACCACAGTCGTTGTTGGTGGCGTTCTTTCAAACAATAAAGGCATCAATCGTTTAGGTGGTGGATTAACTGCACCCGCTTTTACTGAAAAAGATGAAGAAGATTTGATAACGGCTGCAGAAATTGACGTCGACTATATCGCCGTATCTTTCCCACGCAATGGTGATGATATGCGTTACGTTAGAGGGCTAGCAGAGAAAGCAGGAACCAATGCGCAATTGATGGCAAAAATTGAGCGTGCAGAAGCAGTTGCCTCAATTGAAGCGATAGATGATATTGTTTTGGCTTCCGATGCTGTTATGGTCGCCCGTGGCGATTTAGGTGTTGAAATTGGTGATGCTGAGCTAGTGGGTAAACAAAAACTCATCATTGAACGAGCTCGAATGCACAATCGAGTTGTCGTGACAGCAACTCAAATGATGGAGTCTATGATAGATAATCCAATGCCGACTCGAGCAGAAGTGATGGATGTTGCCAATGCTGTGCTTGATGGCACCGATGCAGTCATGCTTTCTGCAGAAACAGCTGCTGGTAGTTATCCTGAAGAAACCGTTGCTTCAATGGCACGTGTTTGCCTTGGCGCTGAAACTCAGCCACAGGCAAAAACATCGAAACACCGTCTAAATTGTGCTTTTGAACATACGTCAGAAGCCATTGCATTATCAGCCATGTACGCTGCGAATCACCTAACAGGTATAAAAGCAATTGTTACTTTAACTGAATCTGGAAGTACAGCGAAATTAATGTCCCGAATGAGCTCTGCCTTACCAATATATGCACTTTCACGGCATATATCGACTCTTAGTCAATCGGCTCTTTATCGTGGTGTCTACCCTCTGTATTTTGATTCAACTCTTTTTAAAGGCAATATGCTGATAGATGGAGCGTTGAATAGACTTACTGTTATGGGCGTTTTATCCAAAGGTGATAAAGTTATTATAACTCATGGCGATACCATGGAAACAATTGGCGCAAGTAATACGTTAAAAATTGTCACCCTTGAATAATATAAGGTTACTTTTCGACTGCATCACACTTCCTTAAGCGCATATAGGGATAGGAAAAGCAGATTAATAAGGCCAATGACAAAAACATGATCTTCTTAATCTGCTCTGCCGATAGAGTTCGAGTAAAATACAACGAACTGACTTGAGTCAACAACAAACAGCCAAAAAAGTTAATGGAGGTTTATATGTCAGCCAAATTAAAAATAATCATCACTATTGCTCTGCTAATTTTTATTTCCATTGTAATAGTATCTACCATTAGTTATATAAAATTTAGCTCAGCATCTACTGCCGAATATACTAATAAACTTAGTAATAGCACATTTCTGATAACAAAATCGTTAGAAGAAAAAATAAACCGCTATTTTGATTCATTAATTGTTATTTCAGAAAGTATTCAAATTGATAAAAACAGCAAGGCCATCATTAGTGATGAATTAATTGAACTAATGAATAATTCCAAACAGAGGTTAAATATACTTAACGTCTACTTTGGTCTAGAAGACGGTACAACCTACTCTGCCAGCAACAAAGGGATAATTCCCAACTTTAATGCTAAAGATAAAAAACGTGAATGGTATTTAAAAGGCTTTAGCGGTGACGATAAAATAGTAACCACGCCCTACTTATCTACTACGGGTGATTTAACTATTTCCGTAGTAATTCCTGTGAAACGGAAAACCCATATTATTGGTGTATTAGGCTTAAGTGTAAAAATGAGCCTGATAACCGACTTTGTTCACACCCTCTCTAAAAATCTCAATATTCATGTCTCACGATCTGACGGTTTTATCATGGCATCAGATACCCAAGATCAGATCGGCAAGAACATTTACCACCTGATACCTAGCTTTAAACAATATGCAGAGCAATCATTCAGTGATCATAATTACAATTTTGATAATGAAGAGTATTTTGTCGTTTCATCGAGAAGCAACAGCTTAAATTGGAATGTTTGGGCCTCGGCAACCATAGAAGAAATAAACTTAGCTTCTAATCAAGTTTTACTCATGAACACCATAGTAGGGGTTATTTTGTGCTCATTATCATTGATTTTTAGTTATATATTGGTCATTAAACTGGTCTATAACCCCATTGGTGGTGAACCATTAACCATAAAAAATATAGTCACTCGCATTGCAGAAGGTGACTTAACTTCGAGAAGCATAAAGAATGACAATGCAACAGGTATTTATAGCGCCACGATTGTAATGCACAATAATTTAAAAAATATTATTCGAGAAATAACATCCTCAGCAAAACATTTGACACAGTCTGCTACAAACATTTCAGGTTCTTCGGAAGTAGTAAACAACTCCTCTGAATCGCAAATGATTCAACTTGAGAAAACGACAGCAGCAATGAATGAAATGTCCATAACTGTATCAAACGTGGCTCAAAATGCGGTGCAAGCATCTGCATCGGTAAATGAAGCCAATACCAATGCAAAACAAGGTTTAGATCTTATTAATGAAATGAATACCGAAATGGTATCCATGGCTGCTGGCATTGAAAATGCTAATAAATCTATTTTGGATGTTGAACAAGAATCTACTAATGTTGGCAATATTCTAGTTGTTATCAAGGGTATTGCCGAACAGATAAATTTACTGGCGCTTAATGCTTCAATAGAAGCGGCAAGAGCTGGAGAATCAGGTCGAGGCTTTGCAGTTGTTGCTGATGAGGTTCGTAATTTAGCCCAAAAAACACAAAACAGTACCAATGAAATTCAGTCAATGATATTAAATTTACAAACTCAGGCAAAAATCTCTGTGCAGTTAATGAAAGTTAGTGTGGACGAGACCAAAAGTACGGCTAATAAATCTCATGAGGTAAAATCGGTATTTGCATCGATTGACGAAGCTATTGCCGTGATTGGTGATATGAATAATCAAATTGCTACAACAGCTTCTCAACAGTCACGTGTTACAGAGGATGTTAATGAAAACGTAAAGTTAGTAAATGAGCTGGCTAAAGTGACCTTTCATAATAGCCATGAAAATACTAAGAGTTGCCAAGCTCTGTCAAACGTATCAAGTAAACTAATGGAATCAGTTGAAAAATTCAGAATCTAAAAGTTTCCATTTCATTAAACTACATGAATTGGAATGAAATGAATAAGGTTGAGGTGTGCAACTGTATAAGCAATATGATGGAACCCACATAGGCTTTTTTTCACTTATGATCATTTAAAAAAATAGTCAATTTTATATTCACTTTAGTTCAAATGTTATTATGTGGAACGTGGTTTTGAGTTCGCCTACTTAGTTTGATAGGCATGCCTATCAAACTAACGACTAATCACACCATAGACTAATATTATTACTAGACTAGTAGCGGTACACTCATAAACAACCCAGCTAAATTTAATGGAGAAATTACTATGCGAGTTATTTTATTTTTTCTCTTGTTAGTGATTCCAACAATAGCATTTTCGTGTAATCTGACAATGGGGTATCGCACATCAGCTAAACCCCCTTTTATCAATGAATTCCCTGACGACGCAGGTTTTTATAAAGAATTTTATTCTATTGTTGTGCAAAAAATCGGTTGTTCCTTAACTATTGTCAGACAACCCAAAAAACGAGTCTATCGCGGATTAGAAAAGGGTATTATTGATTTTTATCCACGATTAAGTATTAAGGAAAAACGAGCCGTGTTTATTTACTTTATGGACATCGGATTTGAATCATACCATGTAGGTTTGAGTCGGAACGATCTTGCTGAAATAACACATTTGCAACAACTCAATGAGATGTTATTAATTAGTACTATTGGCGCTAGCAACCCTTTAAAGCCAGAGTGGGGAGTCAAGAGAAGAGAAGTTCCTAGTTTAGACATCGACAAAGCAATTTTAATGCTTCGTAAAAATCGTGGTGATTTTTACATCTATGATTACCTAACCATAAAGCACTATTTTAACGTTCATAATATTAGCGATTTAAAAATTCACAACAATTGTTGTAAAAAACTAGTATTGCGGTCTTTGGGTTTTTCTAGAAAATCAAAATTCTACAACGAAACATCTAATTCTAATTATGACTCATCAAGAAAAGTATCGGCAATAAATTTTCCGACTATAATTAACCCAAACTCTATCGCTGCTAAATTTGAACAAGTAATTCATGAAATGGGTGAATCAGGAGAAACTCAAAGAATTTTAGAAAAATACGTCGGAAAACTTGTTGAGTAATAATAACCTCAACTCTCGCTTTTAACTAAAAACATTACATACTATTCGAAACGCTCAATGTGATCATAAATCCTGTGGCGTTTTGTGCCCCAGAGCGAGTTAGACGTATGAAATTTATGTCAGCTGTATAATTGGAGATCAGACCTTCATTACAGGGGAGATTCATATCTACGACGCGAGGAGAGGAGAGGCCATTTTATGTTGCAATTTATATATAGCTTTTAATGGTTTTAAAAAAAGTCATGATGACTGGAGCATAATATATCGTCTGCGTTATACATTAGTGTATTTTACGATTCAACCCTCTTATTTCTAATATGAAAAGTTAAATCCTATGATTTAACTATTATTTTTATTAATCTCATTTAAAACTTGTTTCACAAATAACTTAAATACACTAAATGCGTCTTGCCACGTTACTATAATATCGCCATAAACCATCGGCACGACATATTTATTAAATCGTTCTTCATATATCTTATTTTCCTTCAACATTTGCAAGCCAAACATTAGCTCACCAACAGGGTTTTCAACAAATTCTTCATGCTGATTTCCATATCGGGTAACATCTTCAGCTATCACTTTAGCAACCAGTGGAACTACTATTTCAATATCCGCGTGATTGGCTTGTTGAATGTAATAGGTATCATAAATATGGCGGATTAAAGCAGGATCATCATCCCTTTGACTATCGCGTGTGAAGCTAGCGGTTCTTCTGAGCATTGAAACTAGCTTTTCAGCCTGCGTACTAATAATGCTAGTAAAGTCCATTGTTTCGACTTCTGGTGCTTCTTGCATTACTTCATTAGTTAATGAAGAAATTTCTCGTTGATTTACTTCGTCATATAGTAAAGTTTCTATGAGCTCTAATTTAATAAAGGGCCTTAAACATGGAACGATTGAATGAGCTTGAGGATAGCGAATGTCGAACTGCTGGTATCGGTACTCATCAAAAATGATGGGCTTACTTTCAATGGTGAATACATCAT
>MAAC01016138.1_pt1 | contig 20533 bp, 17 predicted proteins | sample 1115981 | NCBI WGS metagenome assembly MAAC01 (sample SAMN04961126, study PRJNA320927) | seawater metagenome | isolation source: sample BD02T64 sea water enriched with oil for 64 days | place: USA:Gulf of Mexico | collected 2013-07-27
AAAAGCTTGCCATCCGACAGCACCATCTCTAGTTTTAGAAATTGGTCACCCTTGCCTTCTGTTACTTTTTCTTGCCAGACTGGCGTCAGAACAACTTCATTGACTATCTCTTCAAGTGGTTGAGGTGGCGCGGACTCATCCTCATTTGAAGCACTCATCATATCGATGATTCCACTTTCTAAACTTTTGCTCGCAGACTTGGTCGTTTCAGCCATACCAGCACACCCCACCAAGGCAACTACAAATAGCGCTAAACCTAATCGTATCATTCTGTTATCTCTGCAGCAGGTTCTGAACTATCACTTGCAAAGTTAGCGGGTGGAGGACCTAAGTCATCAAGTTTTAACTGAATTAAGCGACGATCTAAAGTGGCCGTTCTAAGTGCCGCAATATAACCGTATCGAGCTTTTTCAATATCGCCTAATAAACGGTATGCGTCGCCTTTTAATGCCTCATATTGACCGATAAATTCACCTGGGTTAATGCCATTTTCTTCAGCAATCACTGAATCAACGTCCTCAATAACACCTTTCATTTCGCCATCTCCAATTCGAATTCTAAATGCACGAACACGCGCAATATGTTGAATTGAATTATTACCATCTGCCGCCGCTACTTTCTCTAATGACTCAACAGCGCCTTTGCGATCACCTTTTTCAATTTGTGCTTTCGCTTTTTGCATACCCGCTAAAGCAGCGTACGGTGTATCAGCATAGGTTTTATCGATCTCATCTGCTAATAAAATAGCCGCGTCAAATTTTGAGTCTTTCATCGACATGGCAAGTTGCTGGTAAACATCCGATGCCTCCAGCGCGTGCGTATGAGCTCGCTCCTTCCAACTTTGCCAGCCAAAAATACTAATTAAGCCTAAGCCAACGCCAAAAATAATTGAGCGTGAATTCTCAGCCCACCATTTTTTTATACTTTCAACTTGCTCTTCTTCTGTTTGATAAACGTCCATCGTATTTTCCGTTTTAACTATTATTTTGTAAGAATGCTGCTAATTCATTTTGCGGCAATTGTTGTTGTTCTTGTCGGTCACGCAAAAACTTGATACTCACTTTGTTTTCTGCGACTTCTTCTTCACCTAGAATAAGCGCTAATTTAGCGCCTGTTTTATCGGCTTTTTTAAATTGGCTTTTTAAACTGCCTTCTCCACAATGCAACACAAAGCCACTCTCTGGCAAACGGTCACGCAATCTTTCGGCCAGCTGAATCGCCTCTTTTTTTGCCTCATCACCTTGGTAAACAATATAGGCCAATGGCTTTACATCATCCCATTCGTGCTGCTCTAGTAACAACACCAACCTTTCAACACCCATTGCAAGACCCACAGCCGCTGTTTTCTTGCCACCTAGCTGGTCGATAAGCCCGTCGTAGCGGCCACCCGCGCACACGGTCCCTTGGGCACCTAGCGAGCTGGTTGTCCATTCAAATACTGTGTGTGAATAGTAATCTAATCCACGTACCAAACGAGGATTATACGTAAAGCTAATATTCGCATCGTCTAAATAGCCTTGTAGCTGCTCGAAGTGCTGAATTGACGCCTCACCTAACGAATCGATCAGACAAGGAGCGCCCTCAATGAGCTTTTGCATAGCCGGGTTTTTGCTGTCCAAAATGCGTAAAGGGTTAGTTTTTAGTCGACGAATACTGTCTTCGTCTAATTGCTCTAAATATCGCTCCAGATATTCAACAAGAACGCCTTTATATATCGCACGTTCTTCACTTGTACCCAGCGTGTTTATTTCTAGTGTTAGCTCATCCGCTATGCCAATCTTTTTCCACAAACGGTACGACATTAAGATAATTTCTGCCTCAATTTCAGCACCCGACATGCCAAAGCATTCAAGACCGATTTGGTGAAACTGTCGATAGCGGCCTTTTTGTGGGCGTTCGTGACGAAACATAGGGCCTTGATACCACAACCGCTGTATCTGGTTGTAAAACAAACCATTTTCCAACCCAGCTCTAACACAACTAGCGGTGCCTTCTGGACGCAAGCTTAATAAATCACCATTGCGGTCAGCAAACGTGTACATCTCTTTTTCCACGATATCGGTCACTTCACCAATAGAGCGACAAAAAAGATCCGTACTTTCTACCAAAGGCATCCGTATTTCAGAGTAGCCGTATTGTTGGCACACCTCGAACATCGCTTTTTCTAACATCTGCCACAATGGCGTTTTATCCGGCAAAATATCATGCATGCCGCGAATGGCTTGTAACTTTTTACTCATAAATCTTATACAGCTTAGGAACGGTTAAACTTACTTTTTTCTAACAAACCCACTTCGTGTGAATCTGGATACAATTGTTTTAATTGCAAAATATAGCTGGCAACACCACTCGTATCACCCAACTTATCTTCTGCTTGAATACCGAGCCATAACGAAGCGGCCGTATGCTTATTTATAGCTTTAAAACGTTGGAGATACGCCCGTACAGACAAATAATTCTCCATCTCAAATTTTAATTTCGCCATTTGTAACAGCGTAACCGCTGCACGGTTATTACGTTGTAACGCGGTGCGGTAATAGGATTCTGCTTTGTCTAACTGCCCAGCTTTCCAAGCGCAAGTGCCCGCGTTTGTTAACGCCAAAATTGGCGATTTGTATAATGGGTTTTTTAACGCTCGATTGAAATGTTTATCCGCCAAGTCAAATTCGTTGTTACTACATAAGTAGCGCGCGTAGTTATTCTGCGCACTTGAGTTGTTAGGGCTTATACTCACCGCCTTTGTATAATGCTGACCGGCCAACGACTTCTCACCTAGTCGGTCATAAAGCACCGCGATGACGTTGTGAGCATTACTAGAGTACGGATCAATTTTGATAGCTGTCGTTAATTTTTCTAACGCCACCTCACTCATTCCTCTATTCATATATTCCATGCCAAGTGAAATATAGACATCCGCTGGACTTTTCTCAGCACCCTGTATGGAAGAGGCTTTGCTTTCTTTCACCTGCTGAGGCTGGCAAGCAGTGAGTACGACCATTGCTAACGCGAGCAATACACGAAAAATCCATTTTTTCATAGTTCTGCTGCCTGTCGCTTCTTTAGCTGCCGTTTTGTTTTATCTTTTACCTTACCCACTAACTGACCACAAGCCGCATCGATATCATCACCGCGTGTTTTACGCGTTGTCGTTACTAGGCCGGCCTCTTTCAATACGTCAGTAAAGCGATGTATGGCGTTATTACTTGATCGTTTATACTGGGTACTTGGGAATGGATTAAAAGGAATTAAATTCACTTTTGAAGGCACATCAGCGAGCAACCGCTTTAATTCATGTGCATGTTCAACTGAATCATTAACACCACTTAACATAACGTATTCGAATGTTATTTTGCGCCGTTTTTCGCCTTTTATGTAGTGCTTACACGCCTCTAATAATTCCGCGATTGGGTATTTTTTATTCAGGGGTACCAATTCATTTCGTAACTCGTCATTCGGCGCATGGAGAGACACCGCCAAGCTCACATCGCTAACCTCAGCTAGCCGATACATAGCCGGCACAACACCAGAGGTACTCACGGTTACTCTACGTTTCGCGAGGCCGTAGGCAAAGTCATCCAACATTAGGTTTAACGCCGTCACAGTATTATTAAAATTAAGCAATGGCTCACCCATGCCCATCATCACAACATTGGTTAAATTCGCCTTACCTTCCAACGCCCTTGCCGCCACCCATACTTGACCGATGATTTCGGCTGCTGATAAATTACGATTAAAGCCTTGTTGCGCCGTTGAACAAAAGGTACATTCCAGCGCACAACCTACTTGTGATGACACACACAAGGTACCGCGACCATCTTCTGGAATAAAGACCGTTTCTATCCGGTTTTGGCCATCCAACTCAAGCACCCATTTATAGGTTCCATCATCGGATTTTTGCTCGAAAACAATCTCGGGGACACGTATTTCAGCGATATCAGCAAGGCGTACTCGCAACGCCTTACTGATATTGGTCATTAACTCAAAATCGGACACACCCTCTTGGTGAATCCACTTTAAAACCTGCGTTGCACGAAATGGCTTTTCACCCATTTCGGTGAAAAATTCTTCTAGACCTTTACGGTCTAAGTTCAGCAGGTTTTGTTTTGAGCTCATTTAATTATTAACGAAGACGTTTGCAAAGCTCTTCATCGCTAAAGAAGAACTTGATTTCTTCAGCTGCTGTTTCAGGCGCATCAGAGCCATGTACTGAATTTTCATCAATGCTGTCAGCAAAGTCTTTGCGGATCGTGCCTGCGTCAGCTTCAGCAGGATTTGTAGCACCCATAACTTCACGGTTTTTGAGGATAGCATTTTCGCCCTCAAGCACTTGAACCATAACCGGCCCAGAAATCATAAATTCAACCAAGTCGTTATAGAATGGACGCTCTTTGTGGACAGCATAGAAGCCTTCCACTTGTTCGCGAGAAAGTTGCAACATTTTTGACGCCACAATGTTTAAACCCGCTGCTTCAAAACGCGCATAAATTTGTCCAATCACATTTTTTGCAACTGCATCTGGTTTTACAATAGAAAAAGTACGCTCAAGCGCCATAGTATTACTCCAACAATAAAAATTAATTTTAGAAAAAACCGTGTAAATTCACGGCATTAGGTTATCTGGCAGCAGGCCACCACAAAGTGTGTAGTTTACAGATTGCAGCGCTATCTAGCAATCCAGTAAACACTGCTTTAATCAGCCCGAACAGCTAATTGAGAAAAACCTTATGATTCAACCGTGAAACTTTCACCACAGCCACAAGCATCTTTAACGTTTGGGTTATTAAATTTAAACGCTGAGTTAATGCCTTCTCTAGCAAAGTCCAGCTCTAAACCATCCAAAAAACTTAGTGAGTCTTTATTAATAATCACCTTCACGCCATGCGCCTCAAAGACAGTGTCTTCAGAATCAATTTCGTCCGCAAAATCAATAACATAAGCATAACCAGAACAACCAGATTCACGAACACCCAATCGTAAGCCTAAGCCCTTTCCTCGCTTATTCAATTGGTCTTGCACTTGAATTGCCGCACTTTCAGTTAACTTAACAGACATACTTATCCTCAATAATTATTAATACTTACAGGTTCTTGGAACCTTTAAAAAGCAATAGGTTCAGTTATTACATCTCAGACAAGTCCAGTAAGGCGAGCGTTAAAACACCCCCCGTTACCAACCCCATCGCTACATGTGAATAAATCAATATCAGCGACCTCTTTTGTCTCAGCCTATCGCGCCAAATAACACCACCCAACACCAACATAACACCCGATAGAAGCAACGCTTGCGGCAACCAACCAGACTCTACTGGCTGCATAGGGTCACCACTGGCACTGCCCGCAACCAACTGCATTACCATCATCATAAATACCGTTGCGCCACTAACGAAGTGTAACAACGTAACGAACATACCGTTCTCTTTTTTTTGTATCACTTTTGTCAGCATATAAGCACCTATCAGCGCAGCAATAACAAAAAACACACCACCCGCATAGCCCATAAAGGGGTTAACACCCGCCAACTCGTTGGTGGTGATCTCCATATTATGACCCCAATCTAACCAATCGAACATACTGACTCCTCAAACTTTTTATTATATTTATATAAAAAAGATCATCTTACATGATCAATTTTTCAAAAGGTATTTATCCATAAACGATAAAAACCTTCTCCCTTGGTTAGCACGCAACGTTTATCTTATACTAAGCACACAAATACTTTAAAAATGGCCTTCGCCCCTCAATAGTTATGTTTGATATCGGTTTTTTCGAAATATGTCTCATCGGCATTATAGCTCTTTTGGTCATTGGCCCAGAGAAGCTCCCACGCGTGGCTCGCACAACGGGGCTTTGGCTCGGCAAAGCTCGCGGTATGGTAAAGACCGTTAAGTATGAAATTGACGAACAAATTCGCCTTGAAGAACTAAAACAATCTATGGAACGAGCTAAAAATAGCGTCGACAGTCAACTGAATGATTCCTTGGAAGAGGTTGAAACGTCCTTCAACGACCTACAAGACGACATTCAGAACACAACAAACCAAAGCGAGACCAAAGAGACTACGCCAACACCATCAGCCAAATCGGCAAAGTAACAAAAAATAGCGCCGTACTCGCAACTAACACGGTAGACAACAACTCCGTATTTAGACCATAGCGCTCACTCAGAATCATCGTCGCCATCATCGAAGGCGTTGCAGCCATCAGTACCGTTGCCTGTATTACCTTGACATCGTGCATTGTCGCCCCTGCGGTAAAGTAAACCACTGCTGGAACAATAAGTAGTTTTATTGCAGACGCTAAAACAGCAATCACTTTATGCTTTTTAAGGCTCGCAAATGAAAGCGACATACCAACCACTAACAACATACCCGACATCGTCACATTGCCAAGCATGGTGGTTCCCTTCTGTAGAAATCCAGGCAAGCTAAGCCCATAGATATTCATCAAAATTGAAACAATAAACGCCCAAATCGGCGGCAGGCTCATCAACGATTTAAAAAACCTTAACGGTGTTTGCTTTTGTTCATTATTCTCTCCCCACTCTATCGCTATCCACAAGCCCACAATCCATAACATTGGCGTTATCGCCATAATGTCGATATAAATAGCAAACCGCGCTGCATCATCACCTTGCATAGCTTGCAGTAGCGGCACGCCGAGAGAAATAATATTCCCAAGCCCACACACTAACATTAGCGCACCGAGCTCCGGCTTACCCCAACCTTGACTTTTTAGCCACGGGTAAAAAATCCAACACGCTAACATCCCAACCGCAATACCAACATTTGACACCATTGGAGCGCTAAAAATATCACCCGATAATGCCACCTTAGGGATCACCGAAAAAATAAGTGCTGGATAAAACAGATTGATAACCAAGGTGCTGATCACACGACGGGTTTCCAACAAAGTCAGCCCCGCTGGCTCCCAATGCCTCAATACAACGCCCATTAAGATAATAAATGCGCTAGGCAACAGCGCCGCGTTAACTTGATCAAGTATCTCAGTCATTGTGTTTTTCACTACCCACGTTGTTCAAACCTAAAGTCATACGCAGTTACGTTAACTGCTTGTGGGCCTTTAGGGCCATTTTCTACGTCAAAATTCACTTGTTGGCCTTCGTTTAATGTACGAAAACCTTCGCTTGCGATTGCTGAAAAATGTACGAATACATCTTTGCTGCCATCTTCTGGAGTGATAAAGCCGAAGCCTTTAGATTCGTTGAACCATTTAACTGTTCCTGTTGCCATGATAATTACCTCAAATAAAATTAAAAAAATTAAAAAATGTTACAAATCTTACAAGGAAATTAACAAGAGCAGATCTTAAAAAAACCAGTAGAGAATGTAGCGGAACAAATTCTAACGCACTTTCTTTAGAAAAACAGCATTTTCTTAACCTTTAATTAGACTTAAGCCTACAAGACTCTCAACAATCGGGTACAATATGCACCCTCAAAAGGTTGTGCTGATCGGTCTGCACCCCACCTCAAACTGCGGCAATTTACAATAACTGCCCAGCATTATTAAGCAACGTTTCCACCTCGACCGTGCCATGAAATTACTGGCGGCTGGACTCACGGAGAAAATTATATGTCGTTCGATTCCCTCGGCCTTAGAGCCGAATTAGTCAGTGCTGTATCCAAAAAAGGCTACACCTCACCCACTTCCATTCAATCTCAATCCATCCCTCTTATCTTAGAAGGTCGCGATTTAATGGGCGGCGCCCAAACCGGCACCGGCAAAACAGCCAGCTTTACGCTGCCAGTATTACAACGCCTTATGGAAACCGGCGAAGGCAAAACCAAAGCATCTAAAGTGCGCGCCCTAATCTTAACCCCCACACGTGAATTAGCCGCGCAAGTAGCTGAAAGCGTTAAAGATTACGGCAATCAATTACCGTTATCATCTTTCGTTATTTTTGGTGGCGTAAACATTAACCCACAAAAACAAAAACTTCGTAAAGGCGTTGATATTTTAGTTGCCACCCCTGGCCGCCTTCTCGACCACGTTAGCCAAAAAACAGTAGACCTGTCATCCGTTGAAATTCTTGTATTAGATGAAGCCGATCGCATGCTCGACATGGGTTTTATTCGAGACATCAGGAAAGTGCTGGCATTATTGCCGAAACAAAAACAAACACTTTTGTTTTCCGCTACCTTCTCTAACGACATTAAAAAGCTATCTAGCAGCTTATTACATAACCCTGCCTTAATTGAAGTTGCTCAAGAGAACTCCACATCTGAACTCATCTCGCAAGTAGTTCACCCCGTCGATAAAAAACGCAAACGAGAGCTCCTTTCATTTCTTATTGGCTCAAATGACTGGAAACAAGTTTTAGTGTTCACCCGCACAAAGCACGGCGCAAACAAACTGGCTGAACAGCTGAACAAAGATGGCATTACTGCTGCCGCCATTCATGGCAATAAAAGCCAAGGCGCACGTACAAAAGCATTGGCTAACTTTAAAACAAATGATATTCGCGTATTAGTGGCCACCGATATCGCCGCACGTGGTTTAGATATCGACCAATTACCGCATGTCGTCAACTTTGAACTGCCAAATGTGCCTGAAGATTATGTTCACCGTATTGGCCGTACCGGTCGTGCTGGCAGCCTAGGCGAAGCCATGTCGCTAGTTTGTGTTGACGAATTAAAATTACTAAAGGGTATTGAGCACCTGATAAAAAGTGACATTAGAAAAGTTACTTTTGAAGGCTACGAGCCTGATCCAAGCATCAAACCCGAACCAATCCAGAACGGTCGTAATAACCAACGCCCACGCAATACATCAGCAAAAAAACACTCACATTCCAAGCCTAAGGCAGGTTCAGGTTCAGGCTCTAAAGCAAACTCTTCGCGCCCCAAACGACGCAACACCCAAAGCAGTTCGGCTAGCCGCCCTGACAATTTTGGCAATAGATAAGCATACTTTCACACACTTTATTTATGACGAGCAATCACTATGTTAATTAGCGCAAATATCACCATGCAATTTGGCTCTAAGCCATTATTTGAAAACGTTTCCGCCAAGTTTGGTAATGGCAACCGTTACGGCCTCATTGGGGCAAACGGTTGTGGCAAATCGACTTATATGAAGATTCTAGGCGGTGACTTAGAACCCACAGCCGGCAACGTTTCAAAAGACCCGGGCGAACGCATCGGTAAATTAGGCCAAGACCAGTTTGCCTTTGAAGAATACACCGTCGTTGACACCGTCATTATGGGACATGCCGAATTATGGACCATTAAGCAAGAGCGTGAACGCCTCTACTCATTGCCTGAGATGACTGAAGATGAAGGCATGAAAGTCGCCGAATTAGAAGTTGAATTTGCCGAAATGGATGGCTACAGCGCAGAAAGTCGCGCTGAAGAATTACTCATGAGCGCCGGCATCGAACAAGAGTTCCACTATGGCTTAATGAGTAACGTTGCGCCGGGCTGGAAACTACGTGTGCTACTGGCCCAAGCGTTGTTCTCTGAACCTGACATTTTGCTACTCGACGAACCAACCAACAACTTGGACATCAACACCATTCGTTGGCTAGAAGATATTATCAACCAGTCTAAAAGTACGATGATCATCATCTCGCATGATCGACACTTTTTAAACGCTGTTTGCACACACATGGCCGATATTGATTACGGTGAATTGCGACTCTACCCGGGCAACTATGACGACTTCATGACCGCATCAACGCAGGCACGTGAGTTATTACAGTCAGAAAATGCCAAGAAGAAAACACAAATTGCGGAACTTCAACAGTTTGTTAGTCGCTTCTCAGCTAACGCATCGAAAGCTAAACAAGCCACTTCACGCGCTAAGAAATTAGAAAAAATCGAACTCGCTGATATCAAGCCGTCGTCGCGTATTAACCCGTTTATTCGTTTCACACAAATTAAAAAGCTGCACCGTGAAGCGGTTACTCTTGAAAACTTAGGCCATGGCTTCGACGATGAGACCTTGTTTGAAAATTCCAATATGATTTTACAAGCAGGCACACGCGTAGCCGTGATTGGTGAAAATGGTGCCGGCAAGACCACCTTCTTGCGTTGTTTAATGGATGAATTAAGCCCCAATAACGGTACTATCCAATGGGCTGAAAATGCCACCTTAGGCTATTGCCCTCAAGACGCTAGCGCTGAGTTCGATGTTGATATGACCTTGTTTGACTGGATGAGCCAATGGCGCAAGCCGAGCCATAACGATCAAGTGGTTCGTATGACACTAGGCCGATTACTCTTTTCATCAGATGACTTTAATAAAAAGGTCGCCGTTTGTTCTGGTGGTGAGAAAAACCGCCTGTTATTCGGTAAGTTAACGCTGGGCGAAACGAATGTGCTGCTAATGGATGAACCAACAAACCATTTGGACATGGAGTCTATTGAGTCACTTAACTTGGCGCTTGCAAACTACGAAGGCACCTTAGTTTTTGTCAGCCATGATCGTGAATTTGTTTCATCGTTGGCTAACCGAATTGTTGAAATCACGCCAACAGGCATCATTGATTTCCACGGTACTTATGATGAGTACCTTAAGAGCCAAGAGATTGAAGGCCTTAAAACCGGTACGCGTTAAAGTAAACGTTTGATACAAAAAAGCCCGCCTTAATAATTAAGGCGGGCTTTTTTTATTCTTAAAACCTACTCAGGCCGACAAGCTTTCAACAACGCCTGCATTTGCTCCAAGCCCTTGGCCCGAGCAAACTCAATATTCCTATTGGGAATTTTCTCTGGATTAGCGATACTTTCCAGTGCTTTTTCAATACTCGCCTCGCGCAAAATATGTAAGATCGGGTAAGGCGAACGATTTGTATAATTGGCCGCATCATCATATTTTTGCCCATCAAAACAATAGTCAGGGTGAAAACTCGCCAGTTGAAAAATACCTTCGTAACCCTCGTCAACCAACAAAGCGTCTGCCACGTCGACAAGGTCGAGATAATCCTCAAAAGACTCGAAGCCGTGCGGATAAATCAACAAACTGGTCTCCGTTTCATCATTTGCAGCAAGCTCGGTTAGCTCATCGCTCAACGCCATCAAACAGTGCGCCAGCGAACGCTCGTTAATTACTTTATAACTGACACGGTTTGTCTCAACCACAGGCTTTGCAAACGGGCAAAAATTCAACCCGACAATGACCTTCGCCACCCACTGGCGACAGCTCTCAACAATGCTTTCGTCTAAATTCCTCACCACATTAAATCATCGGGTACGACATAATCAGCATAGTCATCATCGTCAGACTGTGGCGTGACATCGTCTAAATAAATCACTCGATCTTTATCACGTTGCGCGATCTTTTCTGCAACCGCAGCCGGTACCACTTCGTAGGTTTTAGCCAAATCAACGATAAGCGCCGTGCCCGTAACAATACGTTGCCGCAAAGCATCGTCGATATAAATAGTTTTTACTTTATTATCGTGGGTAAAATTAAACGCATCCCCATCGTCTTCTTTCGCTAGTTTATTCAACTCAATCAACTGTGTTATTTGCGCCGAAATTTGGTTTTTTTCCGCTTGTTGATTACGCTGTTCATTCAACAGACGGTCTTTTTCTAAGTGCTTCGCTTGCGCCTCCTTAGCCAGCAAAGCGGCTTCATTTACCACCTCAACCTTGTTTTTTTGTTTCTGTTTAAGCTGCTTCTGTTTCTGAGATTTAGCCTTATGCGCTTTAGACTTACTCGTTAAGCCAGCCTTTAGTAATTGATCTTGGAGGGAGATATTTTTCATGTCATCAGTTTAAAGAAATTAATTAAAAATAAGCAATGCATTGACGCTAACTTAAGCTTCTCTTAACACCAGCATCGGTGGTTTATTAACAGCGGCTCTTACGCCCCACAAACCGGCCAGCATCACGCAAATGGCGCTTAATAGCGGCACACTTATGCTCAGCCATACATTAAAGTGGAAATCTAAATGCAAAACATAGGTATATAGACCAAACAACACCAGCTGGAACATCAACACAGCAATTAAGCCCGACATCAGGCCAATTATGGCAAACTCGACTAAATGAGCAATCCTTAATAATTCTCGGCTTGCACCCAAGGTTCGCATTAATGCGCCTTCAGAAATTCGGTGGTCTAACGTTGAGTAAATAGAAGCAAACAGTACCGTGAACCCTGCCAATAGCGCGAAATACAATAAGTAATTAATCGCCGCTGTTAATTGCGTTAGGATCATTTTAATTTGCTTTAACATCGCATCCACTTCCAACACGGTCATCGCCGGAAATTGCTTCACCAAACCGTTCAGTAACTTTTTATGACTGTCAGATAAGTAAAAGCTGGTGATATACGTTGTCGGGTGACCTGCTAACGTTTCTTCAGAAAACACCATGTAAAAGTTAGGCTTCATCGTGTCCCACTGCACACTGCGCACGTGTGTCACGACGGCTTGAATTTGCTCACTGCCAATACTGAAGGTCAGTTTATCGCCCAACGTCACTTTCAAACTGTCCGCTAACTTACTTTCAATAGACACTTCACCCTGTTTCGCATTGCCCCACTGTCCAGCAAGCGTCTTATTATCTGATGGCAGGGTATCACCCCAGGTTAAACTTAAATCGCGGTGCGTTGCCCGTTCCCCTTGCGAGTCTTTACTGACAATTTGCTGCACCGGAGTACCATTGATGCCCACCAAACGCCCACGTACGATAGGGTAAAAATTTGCAGCCGGAATATGATGCGTCTTCAATTGTTCTTCAAAGGAAGCGACTTGGTTGGGGAAGATATTAATGGCGAAGTAGTTCGGCGCTTCATCCGGCAATTGTTGCTGCCAATCACTCAGCAAATCATTTCTTACGGTAAAACTAAGTAGCATCGCCAACAGGGTAATACTGAACGCCAGGATTTGGGTCACGCTCGCCTTCGGCTCTCTCAGTACGCCTTGCAAACCCAATCGCGAGCCCAGCCCAACGTGAGGCAACAACCGTCGACATTGCAATAATACTGTGTATAACAACCCCGCCGACAACAGCACCGCTAGCAGGCCACCCCCGATAATCGACAGCATTAATGCCAAGTCATGGGTATATTGAAAAATTAACCCTGCGATTAACATTAGGGCCAAGCCATACACCAGCCAAGCACTATTACTTAGCGGTTCTAGCTCACGACGCAAAACACGCAAAGGCGACACCCGTTTTAAGCGCAGTAACGGCGGCAATGAGAAACCTATCAAAATAGCAAACCCGGTCAAAAAACCCAGCAGCACAGCAATCAAACTAGGCTGCGATACCTTTGCCGGCAATAAACTACGCAACAGGTGAAACAACGCCTCTTGCGTAAACCAGCCCAGCAATAAGCCGATAGAACACGCCACTAAGCCCAACACCAAAAATTGGTACAGAAAAATCACCAAAATATCGTTTTGCTGACAACCCAAACAGCGTAACACCGCCGTTGAATTAAAATGCCGCTCACTGTATCGGCGACTGGACATGGCAATCGCCACGCCCGCAATCAAGATAACCAAGATACTTGATAAGCCTAAATAGCGTTCTGCCCGCGACAAGGCACTGCCTATCTCAGGCCGGTCATCTTGTACATCCATTAATCGCTGCGAGACTTCTAACAACGGCTTTACCCACGCATTAAAGCGTTTAATCGCATCCGCCTCGCCGCTAAATTGGAAAAAGTAATGAACGTGGCTTCCCGGCTGCAGCACGTTGGCCGCTTGCAGATCAGCATCATTCATCAACACACGGGGCGACAAGCTATAAATATCGCCACGTTTATCGGGCTCATAGCTAATAATATGGCTCACGACTAACGACTTTTCACCCACCGTTAGCGAATCACCAATCTCAAGTTTTAAGGCCGACAGCACGCGTTTATCCACCCACGCCGAGCCCGCTTGCGGCCCTTGTTGCTGCACCAGCTCTTGCGCATCAGCCGCTGCCATCGTTTTCAAATGCCCGCGTAATGGGTACGCATCACTAACGGCTTTTATCCCCGCCAATAGTAGCTCATCATTTTCGATCAGCACCGTTGAAAATTCAGCCGTTCTGGCTTGTTTTAGCCCCATCTGGCTGGCTGTCTCAAACCAGCTTTTTGGAATGACGTCAGAACTGGTCACCACCAAATCAGCCGCTAAAAACTCTGCCGCCTGAAGATTCATCGTTCGGTGTAGGCGATCGGCAAATAGGCTAATCGCCGTTGAACTCGTTACCGCGATGATTAAAGCCAAAATAAGCAGCGTTAATTCCCCGTGTCGAGCATCACGCCTTAAAAAACGTAACGCTAAACTTAACCTATTCATACAAGCCGACCCGCATCAATGAGCACACTGCGCTGACAGCGTGAGGCTAGCGCCGTATCGTGCGTGACTAACACCAAGGTGGTGTGTTTTTCCTGATTCAGTTCAAATAACAGCTCGATAATTTGCTCACCCGTTTTACTGTCTAAATTTCCAGTGGGTTCATCGGCAAATAAAATAGCCGGTTGCGTTACAAAGGCACGCGCCAGTGCGACGCGCTGCTGCTCACCACCCGACAGCTTCATTGGCGTATGGTCTAAGCGACGCCCCAGCCCAACCCGCTCCAGCAGATCTATAGCGGTTTGCTTTGCTTGCTTATCGCCGCGCAATTCCAGCGGCAACATCACATTTTCAAGTGCCGTAAAACGCGGCATTAATTGAAAGGATTGAAAAACAAAACCCACTAATTTATTTCTAACATCAGCCCGTCCGTCCTCATCTAAGGCGGTCAGTTCTTCACCGTTTAGCTTTATAGTACCGTCAGTTGGACTATCCAAGCCCGCAAGCAAACCCAGTAAGGTCGATTTACCCGAGCCAGACGCCCCCACAATCGCTATACTTTCTCCGCGGTTAATTGTTAAATCAACAGAGGCTAAAATACTTAAATCCCCATCTGCGACCGCTACTGTTTTTCCCAAGTTTTTTGTTTCAATAATAGGGCTAGTGTTTTTCGACATGATAAGACTTCATTTAATATTAATAATCGTATTATTTTCTTCAGCGTCTTTCGCCAAAACCATCATGGTATTAGGCGATAGTATAAGCGCTGGTTACGGTATGCCCATCAACAAAGGTTGGGTAAGCGTATTACAACAAACACTTAACGAACAAAACAGCCCTTACACACTAATTAACAAAAGTATTAGTGGTGATACAACGGCAGGTGGGCTTGCCCGAATCGACAAAGCCTTAGAACAATATAAGCCCGAGATAGTTCTACTAGAACTTGGCGCAAACGATGGTTTACGCGGTATGCCGCCAGTTTTAATTAAGCAGAACCTACGTAAACTCATCCACCGAATCCAAGAAACAGGCGCTGGCGTACTGTTGCTCAGCATGCGTATCCCTTCTAATTATGGCAAACGCTATACCGATATGTTCTACAACAACTACCCTGATTTAGCCGAAGAAATGGAGATCCCTTTCGTCCCCTTTATTTTAGAAGACGTGGCCCTAGCGCAAGGTATGATGCAATCAGATGGCCTACACCCTAATGAAAAAGCACAGCCGCTTATTGCTGATAAGGTTTGGGAGCATTTACACCCGCTATTAACGAATAAAAATTGAGCCACTAAGATTTTACGATGAAATTTTGTAATTGCACAGCTTCCAAGTTATTCCATGGATAACACATGAACAGGACTTAAAGTTGCCCTTCTCCGCTATTGCTAAGGGTTGGGTGATTAGGAATCATGAGGCGGTTGTTAACAAATGATCATTAGGCCTAGTCTAGAGCACAGCATAAATGACTGTTAACCCTTCGAGCACTAGTTCGAGCCCTGTCGGAGGAGCCCATTATCAAAGCCTTAACGTATCGACGTTGGTTTTTTATATTTGGCTCAGACCTTCACAATAAAGCTTACCCAGTTATTCTTTTTTCTACTATAGTTAATAAACTGTTTATTGGGATCAGTCCAAATGTATCGAGCTAGGATGGCCGCAACTATCAAAAACACGTTCACGCATCATCTGCATGAGCACACCCTAAACTCGCTTATAAGTAAGTAATTATTTATGAATGCCCCACAACGCCCCCTACACTGGCTAAACACACTAAGCATTAGCACAAAAATCATTATAGGTTTTGCCTTGCCTATCGTGCTGATGACAGCAGCATCCCTTATTAATCATCGCAACTCGCAAGCTCTAATTGAAACTGGAAAATGGGTTCAGCACACCCAAGAGGTCATCTCAGAAGTCAATTCCTTAGAAAAATTAATGGTCGACATGGAGACAGGTGAACGCGGCTTCTTGATTACCGGTAAAGAGGTGTTTTTGGAACCCTTCGTTGCTGCAAACGAACAATGGGGTAAGAAGATAAGTGTTCTACAGAAACTGGTATCCGATAACCTTCAACAAGTCAGTAATATTAAGAAGATTAATGAGTTAAAACAGCAGTGGTTAGAACTTGCGGCAACGCCCGAAATAAATCAGCGAAGAAAAGTACGAATAGAGTCTATAAGCCTAGATCATATTCAAACCATTCTGCAAAAGGAAACTGGCAAAAAAATTCTTGATAAAATTCGGACGATTGCCGATGAGCTCAATGAAACATTTCTTTTATCAAAAAATCAGAAAGCATCAAATCTATTAGTTGCAATCCTTAAGGATATTGTTGATCAGGAAACCGGTGAACGCGGGTTTCTTATTACAGGAGAGGACGAGTTTCTTGAACCGTACCAGCAAGGACAAGCGAACTTCAATCAACATGTGAGCGAACTAAAATCGCTTATTCTCAACTCACCGTCCGCCGATGAAGTCTCGTCTCTTATTGCAAGAACAGAACAGCTCGCTGCAAATTGGCGTGAAAAAGCGGCTATCCCCGAAATTAATATTCGTCGGCAAGTGATGACAAAAAAAGCCGAAGCCGAAGCCGAAGCCGAAGCCTTATTTTACCAAATGGAGAAAGTACTTTCAACCGGCGTTGGTAAAGGCATTCTTGACAAATTGAGGCTAACGTTAAAGAAACTACAAGACATATTTATTACTTCTGGGAACAACACCGCGCAGATTGTCGTATTGTCTTTAGCGAAAGATATGGTTGACCAAGAAACGGGGCAACGTGGCTACCTTATTACAGGCCAGCAAGAGTTCCTCAAGCCTTACGAGCTAGGTCAAGCCAGTTTTAAGGAAAACATTGCGACCCTCAAAAGTATCACCCAAAATGCTTACGACAAAAATGATGTTTTTCGTAAAGTAGAAAGCATTGAGCTCGCATTAAGTGAGTGGCAAGAAAAGGCCGCGAAGGTTGAAATAAAAATCCGTCGAGAAGTCAATGAGTCTGGGCTATCGCCTATAGAATTCCTGCAGCGGACTGTTAGTCAAGAGTCTGATTTATCTCAAAGTCGAGCAAGCATCAAGAAAATTGGGGAAAAGTTTAACCTGACCGGTCAAGCAAGAGGCAAATCGATTGTTACTAATATTGATCATAATATCAGCAGCCAAGAAACCAGCTTTCTCCGGTTTATGGTTAGCGGTGACACGGAGCAATATGAGCGTTTAAAGCATCATCGAGACATGGCCACAAAACTTCTCATAAACCTCTCCGTTTATGTTGCCAAATCATATAAAGCTAATGACCTACCCGAGATGCAAGCGGATATCGAAGCGCTAAGGTTAAACATGTTAGCGTGGTACCAATCTATTCTTGAACCCACCTTTACTAGCCGACAATACGTCGACAAAAGCCGGTCCGCTGCCGCCACGCAAATACAAAATGTTCTTAAGCAAGGCAAAGGAAAACGTATTCTCGATGAAACTCGGTCTCTCCTTGACGAGATAAAGGCTGATTTTATAGCTGCCAAGAACTTGAAGGGAGAATACTTAATTTTGCAAATTGCAAAGTTCTTAGTTGACCAAGAAACAGGGCAGCGTGGCTACATCATAACAGGAGAAAACTCCTTCTTAGAGCCCTACTACAACGGCATCAAGAACCTCCGAAGGTCAACCGCAGCGCTATCAAATACGGCGACACAGGCCTTTGATGTTGATAGTGCATTGACTCAAATCAACAAGATAGAATCTGAAATAGAAAAGTGGCAGAAGATTGCTGGCGAACCTGAAATTTTGTTACGCCATCAAGTGAACGCGGGAAAGAAAAAGTTTAGACAGATTGAATCCGTTGTGTCGAAAGGTATTGGAAAAGGTGTCTTAGATAACATTCGGCGTTTACAAGACGAGCTAAATCATATGTTCGTCAAAGCGCAGAATGAGCCAGCACAAGGACTCATTATGTCGCTTGAAAAAGACATTGTGGATATGGAAACAGGGCAAAGAGGCTACCTAATAACGGGTAAAAAAGAATTCTTACAACCCTTCGATCAAGGCAAGGCCAACGTAAGGCTGCATCTAGCAGAGATTCGTCAGCTTATTAAAGCAGGGTATAACAGTCATGCCATGCTGGTGAAAATTAATACCTTAAGAAAAAAAGTTGAGCAATGGCGCGAGCAAGCAAGTGAACCAGAAATAGGGTTACGAAAAACACTTGATCAGACAGCCGCAACCATGACCGATGTTACCCGTTTAATTGAAAGGGAAACCGGCAAGCAGATCGTTGACTCAATAAGAGCCAAGATCGGCGAATTTGTCGCCGTTGAAAAAGCACTGGTACAAAGCAGAGAGAAGGAAGCGGCAGACGCCGCCTCAAAAGCTTTCTATCAATCGATCATTATCACCGTTCTCTCTATCCTCTTAGCCTTCGGAGCTGCGTATTATTTATTACGCACGATCTTAAGTTCCCTCAACATCATTAGCGATGGAACTCGGCGTGTGGCGGACGGCGATTATTTTCATCATATAGAAATTGTCAGCAATGATGAAATCGGACGTTTAGCCGAGTCATTCAATGCTATGACCCAGCAACTCCAAGTGACAATAGAAGAGATGGAACTGGCACAAAGTGATTTGGTTGCCAAAAGAGCGGAAGCCGAAGAAGCCTCTCTTGCCAAAAGCGCCTTCTTAGCCAACATGAGCCATGAGATTCGTACACCGTTAAATGGTGTAATTGGTATGGCAAATTTATTACTAGACAGCGAACTAAACCAAGAGCAATTTAGTCGTGCAAGAATTGTTTCAAATAGCGCCACTAATTTATTGAGCATTATTAATGACATCCTCGACTTCTCTAAAGTAGAGGCCGGCCAGCTCGATTTGGAATTCATCGACTTTGACCTTAGAACACTCATGTCAGATATTGCTGAATCTTTTGCATACCGAGCCGAAGAAAAACAACTAGAGTTCATTTGCCCCTCCAACCCTGTGCCGATGAATTGGTACAGGGGCGACCCCGGTCGTATTCGTCAAGTCTTCTCCAACCTCATCGGCAATGCTATTAAGTTTACCGAACATGGCGAAGTATCCGTTAGCGCTAAAGTCGTTGCTGATGGCGAAAAATTTTATCTTCTTGCAGAGATAACAGACACCGGCATTGGCTTAACGTCTGAACAACAAAGTGGGCTTTTTGAACGTTTTACCCAAGCTGACAATTCCACTACCCGTAAGTTTGGCGGTACAGGTTTAGGTTTAGCCATCTCAAAACAGTTAGTAGAAATGATGGGCGGTGAGTTAACCGTGGAAAGCACAATTAATGATGGTTCCACCTTCTTTTTCACTGTTGAGCTCGAACATAGTCAACGTAAAATGGCGCCTCCTCCATCAGCCGCTTTGAATGACGGACGAATTCTAATTGTTGACGATAATTACACCAACCGCTCGTTACTAACACAGTTATTTACTCTTTGGAAAATGGATAGCGACGAGGTTGAAAGTGCAAAAGACGCTCTATTAACGTTGAGTGCTGCTTTTGACGAAGGCCGGCCTTTTACAACCGTTATTATCGATATGCAAATGCCTGAAATGGATGGCGTACAATTAGCTAAGGCTATCCGAGATAATAAGGCCTTTAAAGGCTTACACTTAATGCTTCTTACCTCACAAGCGCGACGCGGAGATGCAAAAAAGATGCAAGCCATTGGCTTTAATGCCTTCTTGACTAAACCAGTCAATCAATCGGAGCTTTATAACGCCATTCTTCAAGTCAATGGACTTGAAGGCGACGACGACCGCCTAATTACCCGGCATACCGCACGTGAAATGCAATTATTTGACGCGAAAGTGCTCGTCGTCGAAGATAATATTACTAATCAATTAGTCGCCAGAGGTATGCTTGAAAAGTTTAGCCTCCGCGTTGAAATAGCGGCTAATGGACGAGAGGCCATTGAGGCACTTAACAGACAACGCTACGATTTAGTGTTTATGGATTGTCAGATGCCCGTTATGGATGGATTTGAGGCTACCAAGGCGATTCGCCATTCTAAATCAAACGTTTTACAACACGACATTCCGATTATCGCGATGACCGCCAATGCAATGGCCGAAGACGTCAAACAGTGCCTTGATGCCGGTATGAACGCTCACATAGCTAAGCCCGTCAACCCAACACTACTCCACGAGGCACTGAGTAAATGGCTCCCCCAATATTGTCAGAAACAACAAGACGCTCAAACGGACACCGATGACAGTCGCCGTGATGCAAATACGCCTGACACCCAAATAGAT
>MAAC01006612.1_pt1 | contig 20526 bp, 17 predicted proteins | sample 1115981 | NCBI WGS metagenome assembly MAAC01 (sample SAMN04961126, study PRJNA320927) | seawater metagenome | isolation source: sample BD02T64 sea water enriched with oil for 64 days | place: USA:Gulf of Mexico | collected 2013-07-27
CGCAAAATCAAAGGTGAATGGATCTTTGCCCGCGCGCGGCCAGCTAAACGCCAATGGGTTTGTGCCTAAACTGCCGCGCGTACCGCCCGCAGGTGCGACCCAAGAATGGCTTGGCACCATGGCCATTGCTGCCAGTCCAGCTTTGGACAGACGTTCGACCTCGGGCCAAAGTGCTGAGAAGTGGAAGCAGCGATTTACCGCAAGGGCTGCAATCCCATGTGTGCGCGTCTTTTCAATAAGCTTCGGCATGGCGCTGTCAATCGCTAGCAGGGACATCCCCCCGCAAGCATCGGCGTGCAGCACCGCATTTTCGCTGTCGCTGAGTGTGGGAAGAACATGACCATCAATTTTTCCCGCCTGCATTGTTTGGCTGCACATAAACAGGCGAAACAAGCCGTGAGACTGACAATCATCCAGCTGGCAAGTATAAAGCATATCGGCGATGGCCCGTGCGTGGGCGTCGCCATAGCCAACTTTGCTTAATATTCTAATGCCAAGAGCACGAATTTCGCTCAGTTCAATTTTAATAGATGTGTTCATGAACTGATGTCCCTCTTGCAGTTGTGGATAATGGATACAATATCATTAGGGCGACGTCTAACGCTTTTCCTGCTGATTTTCGGGCATGTTATACTTGGAAAACCAAAGGCAAGATGATAATTGTATCCAAAATGCAATTCTAGTTGAGAGCCCCATTATGACAGGAAAGCGCATCATTTCGAGGCAAAGTCTTCCTGATGTCATCGCGGACGATTTACGAAAACGCATTCTGAGCGGTGAGATGGTGGAAGCCCAAACCATTCGCCAAGAAGCGCTTGCCGAAGAATATGATGTGTCGCGCATGCCAATCCGCGAGGCGCTTAAACGTCTGAATGCGGAAGGCCTTGTTGAGCTCACCAACAATCGCGGCGCGACAGTAATTAAGCATTCGTTACGTGAAATCGGCGAAATATTTGACGTGCGCGCCTTGATAGAAGTGGATTTGTTCCGCCGGGCGATACCAGAAATGACTGCCGCAGATTTCGCGCGGTGCCGTGCCATTCTTGATGAAATGGAAAATTCTTATGACATCGATGATGTGGCAAGATGGGGCGAGTTAAACTTTCAGTATCACTCGGCGCTTTATGCGGCGGCAAAGCGCAAGTTGACCGATGAGTTGTTGCAGCGCGTTAATCTACATTCTGATCGCTATGTGCGTATGCATTTAAGCGTGATGAAGCAGCGCGAATCCGCAAAAGAGGAACATCGCCTGCTTTTGTCACTTGCAGAAGAGGGGGACATTGAAGCCGGGTGTAAACTGTTGACCCTGCATGTGATGCGCACGAAAGACCAACTTCTTGAAATGGTCGCCGCGAACCGCGCGGCTGAGAAAGATAAAGACGCGTAAATCATCCCTTTCGCGCGGTTGCAAAATGACATTCTTGCGCTCCGCAAAATTTTTGGATACAATATCCATAAATTAAATTGACGCCCATTGGGCAGCGAAGGAAACTGAAATGTTTGAGCCTCACGGAAAACACTTGATCGCAGGAAATTGGGTTGAGGGTGATGAAACATTTACGTCTTCTCCGGCATCTGGGGCGTCCCACGATTTCGCCATTGGGCGGGTAAGTGACGTGAATAAAGCTGTTGAAGCTGCTGAGAATGCGTTCTGGAGCTATGGGTATTCTACCCGGCAGGTTCGCGCGGATTTTTTGAATGCGATTGCCGATGAAATCGAACTTCGTGCCGAAGCGGTCACCCAAATTGGTTGTGAAGAAACTGGCCTGCCAGAAGCACGCCTAAATGGCGAGCGCGGACGTACAACTGGCCAATTGCGCCTTTTCGCACAGCACATCTTGCAAGATGATTATCTGGATCGTCGCCATGATGCCGCCTTGCCAGATCGTCAGCCACTGCCGCGCCCTGACATGCACATGGTTCAACGTCCAATCGGCCCTGTTGCCGTTTTTGGCGCCTCAAACTTCCCTCTGGCTTTCTCTACCGCGGGTGGCGACACCGCAGCGGCATTGGCTGCAGGGTGCCCCGTTGTTGTAAAGGGTCACAGCGCCCATCCCGGCACCGGTGAAATTATCGCAGAGGCCGTTCTGGCCGCGGTACAGAAATGCAATATTGATCCCGGCGTATTCAGCTTGGTCCAAGGTGGCAACCGCCAAGTCGGCGCAGCTTTGGTCGAGCATTCGTTGATCAAAGCTGTGGGCTTTACCGGCTCTCTTGCAGGCGGGCGGGCATTGTTTGATCTTTGTGCGGCGCGTCCTGAACCGATCCCCTTCTTCGGGGAATTGGGGTCAGTCAATCCGATGTTTATCTTCAATGGGGCGATGACCAACCGTGGCGCAGAAATTGCTAAGGGTTGGGCCGGATCGCTGACCATGGGGGCAGGGCAGTTTTGCACGAACCCTGGTATCGCGGTTGTGTTGGCTGGTGACAGTGCCACCCAGTTTGCCGATGCCGCCTGTGCTGCGCTTTCAGGGGCCTCCGCCCAAACCATGCTAACCGACGGGATCGCGTCTGCCTACCGTGACGGACAGAAACGCATTGCAGGCGTGAATGGTGTGCGCGAGGTTCTGACCACAACATGTGATCTGCGTGATGCAACGCCATACCTTTATGCGACCACGGCGCAGAACTGGCTGGCGAATGAGGCCCTTGGTGAAGAAGTTTTCGGCCCGCTTGGCATGATTGTTACTGCTGAGACATTGGATGAGATGCGCGCCATCGCCCTAAGCCTAGAAGGCCAGCTGACATGCACTGTTCACGTTGATGATGAGGATCTGACCGATGCTGCTGGGTTCATGCCGATCTTGGAGCGCAAAGCAGGGCGCGTTCTGGCAAATGGTTTCCCAACTGGCGTTGAGGTGAGCGATACGATGGTTCACGGCGGGCCATACCCGGCTTCAACCAACTTTGGGGCAACATCGGTTGGCACGCTGTCAATTCGCCGCTTCTTGCGCCCTGTTTGCTACCAAAACATCCCCGCAGCACTGCTGCCGGGGGACCTCGGTTCAGCCAAATAAGCGATAACCACCAACCGTGAAATATTGCCAGTATGAGGAGATTCATACTGGCAATATTTTTGGGCACCACGTGTTTCCTCTATGCGTTCAACAGTGCCTTCATGTCGGTTCCTAGGTCAGATATCACGTCCGGTTTTGGTGATTTTCCGGCCTCGATCAGACGTTTGGCGATCATATAGTCACGCGGCGCATTCATGGCATCGACGGCCAACAATTGCGTGCCTTTATAGTACCAAAAAGAAACTGTGCCTTCGTCCGTTTGGCGCGTGACAACGTGGTCATAGCCGGTGTTCAGACCGGCGATTTGCAGTTTGACATCATATTGATCCGACCAAAACCAAGGCGTTGCAGCATAGTCAATTTGTGCACCCATGATATTTTGGGCGACTGTTTCGGCCTGATCAATCGCATTGGGTACACTTTCCAAGCGGATCCGGGCTTCTTTATAGGGAAAGGACGCGCAATCGCCTGCGGCCCAGATATTGGCAACCGAAGTACGACCACGGGCATCCGTCTTGATCCCATTTTCAAGCTCTACCCCGGCCATTTCCGCCAAGCTTGTGCGGGGCGCAATACCAACGCCGACAACTACAAAATCGACATCCAATTCAGTGCCATCACTCAGACGTGCGCCACTGACCTTTTTTTCGCCAAGAATGCGCTCTAACCCAATGCCTTCAAGGATATCTACGCCCTTGTCGCGGTGAAGGGCGCGGAAATAATCTGATGTCTCAGGTGCGGCCACCCGTTGTAAAATCCGATCGGCCATTTCAACCAAGGTCACGTTCAGACCTTTGGATCGTGCCACGGCGGCGGCCTCCAAACCAATGTATCCTCCGCCAACGATCAGTACTCGGGCCCCTTTGGTAAATGCGGGGGCCATATGATCAACATCAACAAGATCGCGAACCACATGCACCCCGTCCAGCGCGCCTCCTATGGAGGCAGGCAATCGGTGCGGACGAGATCCGGTGGTCAGGATTAACTCATCATAGGGAATAACATCATCGCCCAGTGTCACAGTTTTTGCGTCACTATCCACAGCGGAGACAGCTGTGCCCAAACGTAAATTGATGTTGTTATCGCTATAAAACTGCTCAGGACGCAGCAACAAACGCGCAAGCGGCATTTCCCCCAACAGGTACTTTTTGCTGAGTGGGGGACGTTGGTAGGGTGGGGTGCTTTCCGCGCCAATCAACGTAATGTCGCCATCAAACCCACCATTGCGAAGCTTGGCCACCAATGATGATCCGGCTTGTCCGGCACCAATTACGACAACGTGGGTCATTTGTTTCTCCTGCTGGATTGAATGCGATTTGTAACGCTTCCGATGGTGATTGTGACATGTGGCGCGCCAGAGATGCGCGCCACATTGCTGGGTCTAAGCGTGTCGGGGGCTATGCTGTTTCCGTGGCCGCCTGTTCTGCATTGATCAATTTTTGCAGGCGTCTGCGGTACAGCAATGGCCCGGCATCAATGGCCAGATCAACATTGCGCGTGGTCTTCTTTTCCATACCTTTTTGCACTTCGATCAGGATGTCGCGATCTTCGTTAAACGCGAAATTGACGGAGTCGCTCATATATTGCGAAATCTCTTCATCATCGGGTAAAACATTTCGGATTTGGAACCAAAAGTAGCGGGTTGTCTTCTCATCGATGGGTGTCATGAAATTATAGCTATCCATCTGGAAGTATTGCCCTTCTGGTAGATTATTCACATCACCACCGGTGCCCGCCGGGGTGAAGATCGCTTTGATATAGGCCAGCGATGGATAGCGTACTTCATAGTGTTGTTCGCGGTCGCAATTGCCCTCAAACGGGACCAGTTTTTTGTAAAAAGGCGCGACCTCAACATCATACATCCAGCGCGATACGATCACGCCGGTGTCGGTGCCAGTCACGGTCAGGGGTTCTTCTTCGCAAGCGGCGTTGCCGAAGGAACTTTGATGTACCCAGGCAACATGTGACGGGTCGAGAAGGTTGTCAGTGATATAAAGGTAATTGCATGGGAAAGGGATCGCGTCCCCCCGATTTATGCCCCAGTTAGGGTCATCGTAATGCTTGATTTCAAAGATCTTATCGGTGTCGGCCAGGGCAGGATCGCCCATCCAAATCCAGACCAAACCATAACGACTTTCAACGGGATACGCGTGGATGTTCGTCGCGGGCGGAATGCGATCTTGACCTGGTACGCGCACGCAAGATCCGGAACAATCGAATGTCAGGCCGTGATAGCCACATTCAATCTGATCCCCTTTGACCCGCCCCTTGGAAAGCGGTAATTTGCGATGTGGGCAAGCATCAATCAATGCGATGGGGTCACCGGCGAGGGTGCGATAGACAACGATTTTCTCGCCTAAGACCATAATTTGGCGAGGTTCACGAGTGACCTCTTCATCTGATGCAGCGACATACCAAGTGTTGCGGAGATACATGTTTAACCTCTTCTATCTGGGGCGTCCGGAGCAACCGGGCAGGGGAAAGTGGATGGGTCAGCGGGATCATGTTTTTGAACCAACGCTTTTAGGTGATCAGCAAAGGATTGTGCGAAGGATCGGTCGATCAGCAGATGAACATCGCGGGTGTTGGTCCACCAAATTACACAATCGTAATGGTTTAGTTGCGTACGAATTGCCTTGTTCTGCCGCACCTCAAGACCAAACAGATTTGCGTGTGTATAGAAGTCGAGCAGATGCAGTGCTTCAACACCACGTAGACGAAAATGGGTGAGGCCGTGATCAATTTTGGTGGACCGAAAGCCCCCATTGGGCAGGTGACCGCTGGCCCAAATCGTGTCAGGCCAAAAGCGCAACAAAAGCGAGGTGCCATCTTGTTGGAACCGCCCAAAGGGCATGATCTTATCCAGCACACCTGGGGCCGCGTTAAGGGCGGTCAGGGGCATGAATTCTTCATCCAAGCGCAACCCCAATGGGCCGGGCAAGAAGCCAGCGGCGTCAGTTGCGGGCGTGGGAACCAGAATATCAGTCATTCAGGCGTTCTCCCTTTGGATCATAAAAATGGGGTTCCGTGACGCGCACACGAATGGATTGCGCTGCGATAGGCGAATGCGCCCACAAGGTTTCTCCGATGCGGTTTCGCCCATCCGCAAGAAAAGCCAGAGCGATAGAATGGCCAAGTGTTGGGCTGGGGATGGCGGCGGTTAAATGGCCGCAAGTTTCGGCGCGACCCGTATCGTCAAGATCGTTGATACTGAGGTGCGCGGCGTAAGGAATTGTGATGCCCTTGTCTTCGGGCAATAGGCCAACCAGTTGTTCGCGCCCATTTGCCTGCAAAGCCGTGCGTTGTAGCAATGCCCGCCCCAGGAAATCCTTTTTGCTTGAGACCATGCCGCCCAAGCCCAGATCATCAGGGGTGCGCCGCCCGTCAATCTCAGTTCCGATGGAAAGGTGGCCCTTTTCGATGCGCAAAACATCCAGCGTCTCTAATCCGTAAGGGGTTATGTTCCATTTCGCGCCGCGTTCGATTACGCGGGTCAGCAAAGTGTCGGCATATCCGGCGGGGGTGTTGATTTCAAAACTCAGTTCTCCCGAAAAACTTACAGAGAGAACTCTTACGGGCACCCCATCCAAATGCCCTTCGCGGACAGAAGCAAATGGGAAGGCCTCTCGTGAAATATCAAAGTCTGGGCCTAGGGCCGCGAGGAGGTCACGTGCGTGTGGTCCTGCAATCGCCAAAGAGGCCCAGTGGTCGCTGACCGAGGTCAGAGTCACGTCTAGTTCTGGCCAATCAAACTGTGCGCACTTACGCATGTGACGCCAGACAGAACCTGAGTTCGCAGTTGTGGCCGTGACTAGGAAATGATCGTCAGCAAGCCGCGCGATGGTGCCGTCGTCAAAGGCATAACCATCTTCGCGCAACATCAGAGCGTAGCGCAGTCGGCCGGGTTTAATGGTTGCGAAGTTATTGCAATACAGGCGGGACAAGAATTCAAGCGCGTCTGGTCCTTGCACGTCAATTTTGCCCAGCGTTGACATATCAACGCAGCCCAGACTCTTACGCACGGATTGGCATTCACGAAGAACAGCTTGTTCCATGCTCTCGCCGGATTTTGGAAAATACCGGGAATAAAGCCAATCGCCTGATGTTTGAAAAACGCAGCCCAACTTCTTGAAGCCATTATGAAATGGTGTCCGACGGACAGGGGTCATGTGGCGGCCTGTTTCCGCACCAACGAGGGCACCGATGGATACGGGGGAATAGGCCGGGCGATAGGTGGTATGCCCTATATCGACGGGATTTTTACCAGTGAGGTCAGCTATTTCCAATACGCCGTTGGTCCAGCTGGTTTTGCCCTGATCGGTGCCCATGCCCAGTGTTGTATAACGTTTGGTCAGCTCAATATCGGTATAACCTTCGCGCTGTGCCTGACGAATATCATCGCGGGTTACATCGTTTTGGAAATCAACAAATGCTTTGCTGCCACGTGATGTATTTTGCGGGCGAATGGGGGCCTGTGTTGGGGTAGGGCGTTCAAGTGGCAGGTGTTTATGCATCAACAGTTCTGCCATGGCTTGATGCGTGGCGACTTTGCCGTCAGTGATGCAATCAACAGTGCTGAGAACACCGCGCGCCCCTCCGGCTGGCTGTGTCAGCCCGTCCATTTTGGGGGGAAGTAAACTTTGCGTTTGGGCGTTGAAGCTTAGCTTTTGCCCCATCTGTGCAACAAGATGTGCAGAGGGCATCCAGCCGGAAGACATCGCAATCAAATCACAGGATACGCGGTGACGGCGGCCGTTTGCATCGCGCCATTTCACACCGGACACGCGCAATTTCCCCTGCGTTGACAAAATTTGATCATCGGGGCCCAGTTCAGCAACGATTTCGACGCCCGCATCTTTCAGCGCGCGGATTGTATCGGCGCGTTCCTGAGGGGATGCGACTGCAACCACGGCACGTTTGCCTGGGGCCACCGCGAAGCGTCTGACATAGCTGCGCACCGCGTTGGCCAGCATAATACCGGGGCGATCATTGCCGGGGAAAACAACGGGGCGCTCAATGGCGCCTGCGGCCAGTATCACACGTCGCGCCCGTATTTTCCACAGGATGGCCCGCGTTACACTGTCGGTCGTGCAGTTTTCAACGGCTTGAAACAGCCCGTGATCATATTGCCCAAATGCCAAGGTTCGAGGCATGACCGTCACGTTCGATAATGCGTTTAAGGCTGCGGTTGCGTCTTCAGCCCAATCGCGTGCGGGAGATCCCTGAAGGGTTTCATCAGCGAATAACAGGGATCCACCCAGCTGGTTATCTTGTTCCAATAACACGGTTGTGGCGCCAGCTTGGGCTGCGGTTACAGCGGCAGACAGCCCGGTTGGGCCGCTGCCAATGACCAACACATCGCAGCTTTTGTGGCGTTTATCATATTGTGCAAGATCCGGTGTGGGATCGACGCGTCCGTGCCCGGCTGCGCGGCGAATGATCGGGGCATAGGTTTTCTGCCAAGCTTTTCGTGGCCACTTAAACGTCTTATAATAGAAACCAGCGCTGAGCGCCTTGCCCCCCAATGCCAAGGCTGCGCCGCGATCATTGCTGAGGCTGGGCCAGTTGTTTTGACTTGTGACAGTCATGCCATCCCGCAGGGAAACCTCGGTTGCCTTGAGGTTCGGAGTGCGTCCCGTCTTGTCCTGAACTGTCACCAGGGCGGAAGGTTCTTCCAGCCCAGCAGACATGATCCCGCGGGGGCGGTGGTATTTGAGTGATCGCGCAACGAGGTGCTGACCATTTGCCAGGAGGGCAGAGGCCAGGGTGTCTCCTGGATGGCCATGCATGGGTTGCCCGTCAAAGGTGAAATGCAGTGTGACGTCGCGGTTTATCAATCCGCCTTCGGGTAAACGGCTCATGTTGCATTTTCCTTTGACCCAAGAATGATTTCATGGGTGGCGGTGTTGCGGGTGATTTCAATCCAGCATTCGCAGCCACTGGCGTGATACCAAAGTTCAACCAGTGGTCCGCGGGGATTGGGAGTGATGTGTAGTGATCTGTGCCAAGCTTGGGTGTCAGATTGTCCATCAAGCTTTGGAAGCACACGCTTGGGGCCGCCGTAATTAAATTCGGCCTCATTGCGCGGGCCACAGATTGGGCAGGGGATTGATAACATCTCGACGCTCCTAGTGCAGCCAAGGATAGGGGCCAATGCCCGCATCATCTTGCTCTGTTCCGGTCTTGAAACGATCAAAGGCGAAGGGCTTGAGAAGATCAGGTGTCTGCCCTTCGGCCAGCAGTTTGGCCATTTGGTGGCCCACTGCCGGGGTGGCCTTAAAGCCTGCATAGCCCCACCCGGCATTGATCATCAGGCCGCGTACCGGGGTTGGCCCCAATATAGCATTTCCATCCATCGGGATGTCGGCCGTTCCTGACCAATGCCGCATCAAGCGAAGCCGTGATAGAAATGGAAACATCTGAAGTGCACGGGCGAGAACATCTTCGATCTGCTCAAAACTGCCTCGACGGGCAAAGGAATTGTAGCTGTCTGTTGCGCCCCCTAAGACGAATTCGCCCTTGTCGGTTTGGCTAATATAAGAAAAGCCCGCATTATAGTTCACCACTGCATCAAGTGCCGGTTTGACGGGCTCTGTCACGAAGGCTTGCACATTGATCGAATTGAGGGGCAAGTCGAGGCCAGCCAATCCGGCCACATGGCTGCTGGCCCCTGCCACAGTGATCAAGGCTTGTTTACAAGCGATCCGGCCATGGGCCGTTTCAACCGCGTGCAGTTGGCCATTTTGAATGTCAAAGCCGGTGGCCGGGCAATTTTGAAATACGTGAATTCCCGCTTTGGATGCTTTGCGTGCAAATCCCCAAGCGACGGCATCGTGGCGCACAACCCCCCCAGCTTCTTGCAATAATGCGCCAGAGATGGGGAAACGTTTATCGCCCTGCAAATTCAGCTCGGGGACTCGATTCTGCAATTCGGCGCCGGTTAGAATTTGCGCATCTGCCCCGCCCAAACGCATGGCATTCGCCCGCAGGGCGAAATGTTCCAGCTCGCCGTCAGAATGGGCCAAATCAACATAGCCGCGCGGTTCATACATGAGATTGAAGTTCAGATCACTGCTGAGTTCTCCCCATAGGCCAAGCGCGAAATTCTTAAGCGCAAAACTGGAGTTCAGCAGATAATCCGAGCGCACGATCGTTGTATTGCGCGCTGTATTACCACCGCCGATCCAACCCGCTTCGATCACGGCTATATTCGTGATGCCGTGGTTTTCGGCCAAATAATACGCAGTTGCCAAACCATGGCCGCCGCCGCCAATGATGACGATGTCATATGCGGCTTTCATCTCCGATGTGTTGATGATCGACGGCCAGCGTTTATTTCCTGTGAGTGCATGTCCCAATAGGGACAATCCTGAGTAGCCCATCCGGGATCCGTTCCATGTTAAACTGTGATCACAGTTATAGAAAAAGAGATCTCACTGCAAGGGTGATATTTTAGTTGATCTGTGATCACAGAAGCGCCATAAATGATCGAAATCTATTGGTTTGGGAGGACCATCCATGAGTGAATTCTCGTTGGCGCAATTTGAACCGGGCGCCCGTAATCTGTTGGAGAATTGCGCCGGGGCTTGTGCAGGGGACAAGGTGCTTTTGGTCGGAGAACAGGGAGAGGATTTGTATTTTGACCCCAAGCTTTGTTCTATTGTCGCGCAGGTAGCCACATCTTTGGGGATGGTGCCCGAAGTGGTAATGGCTGCGCCCGTCGCCGATGCCGCGCAGTTTCCAATCACTGTACGCGAAGCAATGGACCGCGCGGATCGGACCATCTTTTTCTCACGCCTCGGGGATCAGGTTCGCTTTTCTTTGTCGGGGGATAAGGCCAAAGCCGTGATGACCTACACTTTGGAGCTTGACCATTTGGCGGCCCCTTTCGCGAGTGCTGATTTTACCACCATGAAGAAGATACATGATGCATTGTTGGAGCTAATCCTAAGCTCTAAAAGCTATCGGGTTACCGGGGCCTGTGGCACAGATTTGACTGGTGAAATCAAGGAAGGGCGCGGCGATGCCGTCGCAGATTTTGCGCTTGAACTGTTCCCAGTTATGATCTTTCCACCCGTGGTGTGTCATAACTTGAACGGTGTGCTTGCCATCAAGAATTTCGTGACCTCATCTTCAACGCGCGCCTATGAAGGCAGTACTCTTGTGTTGGATGAAACAATCATGGCAACGGTAGAAAACTCACGCATGATCGGCTTTGATGGTCCTGCCGAACTGGTTGCCAAATTGAAAATCCAGCTGGAACGCGCCGCGGCCTTAACAGGGGGGGATCCTTATCTGATCAATTCGTGGCACACGGGGATCAATCCCTGCACGTTTTACAAAGAGGACCCCTATGCAGATCTAGAGAAATGGGGCACCGTTTCTTATGGTTCGCCACGATATACCCACCTTCATGCTGCGGGCATTGATCCTGGCGATGCGGCCTTTCATGCGATGGATTTGACCATTACATTTGATGGAGTGCCAGTCTGGGATCATGGGCATATGGTCTTTCTGGATAGGCCTGAGATACAGGCCATGATGACGTCAGAACAGCGCACACAGTTAAATTCGCAGGTGTTTCTCGATATTGGGATTTAAAGTACTATGGAAAACAAAGATATAGCTTTGGTTGAGGTGATCTCGCAAGCTGATGCTGCGGGTGACTTGGCTGCGGCTTATGATGCGGTGGTTGGTGCCGATGGCAAAGTTGAAAATCTTTATCTGGCAATGTCCCAAACACCAAAGGCGATCAAGCCCGCTGACGATCATTACCTTGCTTTGCTGCATAATCCAGATAACCCATTGGAACCATGGCTGGCTGAACTGGTGTCGACCTATGTCGCAATCTTATGTGGTTGCGAGTATGCCACGGCCAACCACGGCGAGAATTTCTGCCAGTATTTGGGTGATGAAACCCGTGGTCGTGAGATCCTAGACGCTTTAAAGGCCGACACATGGGCGAATTTGATTGATGACCCTGCAACAATTGCGGCCTTGCGTTATACGCGTAAATTGTCACTGACGCCGGACCAGATCGGCGCGGCTGACATCGCGATCCTGCGCAAAGCGGGGTATGGTGACAAAGGGATATCGTATCTGGTGCAGCTGGTGGCGGCCTTTGCCTATTGGGCCCGGATGATCAATGGGCTTGGCACGCAATTAAGTGGGCCGTTGGGTGTGTTTCAAAACCCCCGGCCAACACCACAGGATGACACCCTTTGATTCTAATGCTGAGGTTGCTTTCTACGTAAGTCGGCTTCGGCTTGATGCTGCGCCAGCATGCGCTGGACCGCGGATCGTGCGCGCATTGCCTTGAGGTGACGTGCCAATTTTGGATAGGCCGTGATGTCTTGATTGGGAAAGATGATATCCCAGATGGTTTGCATCGCGAGGATAAAGTCTGGCACCGTTGGTGTTGCACCAAAAAGATAAGGCCCATCATCGGGCAAGGCTTGCTCTAACGTACCATAAACCCCAACCAGCCGCTGCATGGATGCGGCTTTAAGTGCGGTCTGTAAGGCTGGGTCGCCGTGATAGAACTCTGGGTGAAATTGGATAATCACATCGGGCTGAAGCGTTGACGCCAGATAGTGAAGCCACTGTAGGAATGCCCCGCGGTTTGGGTCGCGTTCAGGGATGATTAACCCTGTTTCAGGATGACGTTCGGCCAAATACATGCACACAGCCCCGGTTTCAAACACCGTGCCATCAGGCCCGGCCAACGCAGGTGTGCGGCAATGTGGGCTGGCAGCTAAAAAATCAGCATCGGGGGTTTCGTTGAATATTTGAATCCAGCGAAGATCGTAGTCAGCACCGATTTCTTCCAGCAAGGCATGGGCGCACATTGCATAGGTGTCAGGGGCACAAAACAGAGTGTATTCGGCCATATTGCAAGCTCTCCTAGGGGTTCGAGGTTTCCCTCGCGTTGGTGATAAGAAAAAATGGCCAGCGCAGGACGCGCTGGCCAAGGTACAGGGATAGGCGTTCGTTTAGCTGTCGATCCAAGCCGTGCGTTGCATTTGGTAGAAACCCAGTGGGCCCGAGCCGTGGGGCGTGATGCCCTGAACTTCGGTCCGCGCCGCATCGACGAAGTTTCGGAAGCCAAGCGTCACATGGCCACCGTCATCATGAAGCATCCGCTGCATTTCGCCGTACATCTCTTTGCGTTTGGCAAAGTCAGACACCGACCTTGCTTCGATCAGCAGTTTTTCAAAAGCGCCGTCTTCCCAGAGCGTTTCATTCCAAGGGGATGACGCAGCAAAGGCGATTGAGAAAATCAAATCTGGTACTGGGCGAGGATCCCAACCAGATGTGATGAGTGGCTTCTGAATCCAGACGGACGACCAAAAGCTGTCAGCAGGTGGGTTGATCACGTTCAGGTTGATGCCTGCTGCACGGGCACTTTGCTGAACATGCTGTGCTGACGATAAAGCGCCAGTGCCTGCCACATCTGAACCATATATATCGATTGATGTATTCTCTAGGCCGGCTTTTCTGATGTGGAACCGCGCCAAATCTGGATCATACGCCCGCTGTGGGATCTCCGCATTATAATAGGGGTCAATCGGTGAAATTGGGTGATCATTCCCGATGCTTCCTAATCCTTTCAGGATGTTGTCACGGATGCCTTCGCGATCGATTGCATACTTCATGGCGAGTCTGAAATCAGGATTGTTTGTTGGTTCGCGGTCCATCATCATAGCCAAGTTGATGAACGCCCCGGAAGGCGCGTTGAGGACATAACCTGCGCCGCTGTTTTTAATCACGCGCGTGGCTTTTTGATCCAATTGCAACAGGACGTTGATATCACCCGCAATCAATGCGTTGATGCGCGCTGTATTGTCGGCAATGCCAATAAATTCGAGTTCATCCACATAGGGGCCATCACTGCCCCAGTAGTTTTCGTTGCGTGCGAAAACGTAACGGCTGCCGGGTGTGAACTCGACAACTTTGAACGGCCCCGTTCCCGGAGGAGTACCGGTGAAATCTTCCATACCGCGCTTGGTCACGTGAACGCGCGTATCCGAAAGGATCATCGGGAAATCGGCGTTCGGCGCGATTAGGTCAAAGCGCACTTGATGGTCGGTCAGCTTCACGATGTCTTTGATTTGCGACATGTAGGCTTTGGCAGCCGATTCGGTGCCTTCACGATAATGACGCTTCAAGGAATAGATAACGTCTTCAGCCCCAAAATCCGCGCCGTCATGAAAAGTCACACCTTCGCGCAAGTTAAACACCCACGACGATAGGTCTGCGTTTGGCTCCCAAGAAGTCGCGAGCCAAGGTATTGGCTGTAGATCTGCATCGCGATTGACCAGATTTTCGTTTACGGAATAACCCATCTGGAGGTTCGAGGTGCTGGAGTACTTTGTCGGATCCAAGGTATCTTCCGCTTGTGCGGCTTCAATGCCGACAACAAGCCGCCCACCCATTTTTGGTGTTGCTGCCTGCGCACGCTGCGCTGTCATGCTGGTTATGAGGCCCGCTGAAGCACCGGTTGCGGCCATGGTTCCCATAAACCGGCGGCGGGACATTTTGCCCGTCATATATTGTCGAAAGAGGGGATTATCTTGGGTGTCGTCAGGCATATTTTTCTCCGCTGGTGGGCGATCCGAATGGGGATCACTTGTGGACATGCTTCGGGACAATTTTGTGGGTCCGGCTGCGCGCCACCGCAAACTGTGATCACAGTCTCCAGCTAAAAGCAAGCCTCTTTGATCACAGATTGCGAGTATGCTAGGATACTTGAGATCGTTCCGATCCGCGCGCAGTCCTATCCATATTAATAAAAACTAAGATAAAAGAATGAGAAGCAGCCGATGGAAAATAGACCCGCTCAGGGAAAAGGTATCTCTGAAAATTTAAGTGCCATTATCTACTCCAAGTTGAAAATGGAATTGACCGTTGGGTCACTGAGGCCCGGCGAGAGTTTGTCGATTCGGACACTTGCCGACGAATATGGCGTATCTGCGATGCCGGTTCGCGAAGCTTTGCGGCAGTTGGCCACCGAAGATTTGTTGATCGGCGCTGCGAAAAAAGCTTATCGCGTGCCAGAGTTGACGGCCAAAGGTTCTGCAAACCTGTTTTTTCTGCGTGCCGTTTTGGAAGGTGCTGCAGTTGAAACTGCGATGCCCAACATTCGAGAAGGCGACCTGAAAGCTCTAACGGCCTTTACTGACGAAATGGAGAAAGCCACTGAAAGCGGAAACGCCCATAAAATGCTTCTGACCAACTTTTGGTTCCACGATCGGATCTACAGTCTTGCTGGAAATAGTGCCCTGCAGTCCATGATTTACAATCTATACGCACAAACTGGACCCTTGCTGGCACATGTCATCATCAATCTTGTGGGTACTGAAGACTGGACGGCGGATCATGCTAAAATTATTGATGCATTGCGCACACAAGATCGTGCTGAGGCGCGTAGGCTGATCGAAGAAGATGCTCAATGGGGAATGAGATTCTATGAAGGGCTTGTGTTAGAGCACTCTTAGACTTCCCCAACCTAAGAACCTGAAGGCGGATTTATACGCTATCCCCTAAGTGGCGCGCAAAGGTGTTGTTGTGCATAATGTCGAATTTAATGGCATTAAGTTTGCACATAACCAAAATATGTATTGACCTTTGGCCTTGCTGTGATCACAGTTATCGGTGTATCTGGCCTGATGGGCGAGGATATAGTGGGGGACAAAGATGAGTTTGCTAGATATTTTCCTTAGGCGAATGCTACTCGGGGTGGGCACGTTACTGTTCGTTTCGGTGTTGGTTTTCTTGGGAACAGAACTGCTTCCGGGGGATGTGGCGAATGCTATTCTGGGGCAGGGGGCTACACCTGAACTGGTTGCTCAAATCCGTGATCGCTTAGGTTTGAATGAACCACTGCACGTTCGCTATATTGTCTGGCTCACGAATTTTCTTACTTTGGATTTTGGCACATCGCTGGCCAATGGTGCGGATATCGGCACAGAAGTTTCTCGACGGGCGGTCAACACTTTCATTCTGGCCCTGTCCACAACATTCATTGCGGTTCCCCTATCGGTTGTCCTAGGGCTTGCAGCGGCTATTAAACCTGGTGGACTTGTCGATCGGGTCATCACGTCTACGTCGCTTGCGTTGATTTCATTCCCTGATTTCTTGGTGGCGGTTGTGTTGGTTACCATTTTTGCAGTGAAGCTCCGTTGGTTGCCTGCAATTGCGTCCATCCGCCCAGATTATGAGCTTCTTGATTGGATCCGTGTTCTGGTCTTACCGGTTGCGGCGCTGACTTTCACGATTCTTGCGCATATGGTTCGAATGACGCGCTCTGCGGTGTTGAGCGTTTTGGTCAGCCCTGCAATTGAAATGGCGATCCTTAAGGGAGTGCCGCGTCGTCGGTTGCTGTTTCGTCACGCGCTGCCCAATGCATTGGGTCCGATCATCAATGTTGTCGCTCTGAATCTCGCATATCTGATCAGCGGTGTGGTGGTGATCGAAACGCTGTTCAACTTTCCAGGGCTGGGGCGATACATGGTTGAAGCTGTGACCAATCGCGATGTTCCAATCGTGCAAACTTGCGCAATGATCTTCTGCTCATTTTATGTCGTGCTGAATATGTCCGCTGACATCTTGTCAATCATGGCCAACCCACGCGTGAGGTACAAAAAATGACAACAAGACCTGGGAATTGGCAAAGCGGTTTTCGCGATGCGATATCTGATCTGACACCGGGGGTGGCGTTCTGCGCTTTGTTCCTGATCGCCATGATTATTATCGGTGCTTTTGCGCCGTGGATCGCGCCTTATGACGAAGCTAAAATTCTGACCAACGAAAGCTTCATGCCCGCCAATGCACAGATGTGGCTGGGCAGCGATTATCTTGGCCGCGATGTCCTGTCGCGATTGATCTATGGGGTGCGGGTCACTCTGTTTCTAGCCCTGATTATTACGTTCCTGTCTTTCTTCGCTGGCGTGGGTTTGGGGTTTCTAGCGGCAGCTTTCGGAGGAAAAGTTGACAGCTGGATGAGCCGCGGAAATGACGCCATGCTAAGCTTCCCCGCGCTGATGCTGGCGTTGATTGTGATCAACTCTTTAGGGTCATCTTTCATCGTCTTGATTTTCACGATTGCTTTCATCGACATGACCCGGGTTTACCGTGTTGCGCGGGCGCTGGCTGTCAATGTCATGGTCATGGATTACGTAGAAGCCGCTATCGTACGGGGGGAAGGTAAGGGCTGGATTATTTGGCACGAAGTGCTGCCCAATACCCTCACCCCATTGGCCGCTGAATTTGGTATCCGCTTCACCTATGCGATCCTATTTGTCTCAGCTCTGTCGTTCCTAGGCTTAGGTGTTCAACCGCCGCAATCGGATCTGGGTGTTTTAGTGAAAGAGAATATGCAGGCCATTTTATATGGTGAATACACCACGCTTTACCCGGCAATCGGCATCGCCTTGATCGCCATTTCCATGAATGTATTTGTCGATTGGTTGCTCCTGCGCTCAAGTGCAAAATTACCGGATGAGTTTTGATATGACACAACCACTTCTGAAAGTCCGTAACCTCGAAGTCTCGGTTCGGGATAAAAAGGGCAAAGAGTTTCTTATCGTTGATGACATCTCGTTTGATGTGCAACCCGGTGAGGTTATCGCGCTGATCGGGGAATCTGGCTCTGGTAAGACCACCATTTCACTGGGCTGTATGGGATATACGCGCCCCGGGTGCCATATAACCGGCGGGTCTGTGCATTTGAATGACACGGATATCCTTGAGCAGTCTTTGCCCAAACTACAGGAATTGCGCGGCAAGGATATCACCTATGTTGCGCAATCCGCCGCCGCATCGTTCAACAGCGCTATGACGATTGATGCGCAGGTGACCGAAATCCCGGTGATTACCGGCACGATGACAAAGAAGCAGGCCCATGCGAAGGCCGCGCAGCTTTACAAAGCCCTAGAGCTGCCAAATCCAGAGGATATTGGTAATCGATATCCGCATCAGGTTTCTGGTGGGCAATTGCAGCGCTTGATGGCCGCAATGGCGATGATCAGTGATCCAAGATTGTTGATCTTGGATGAGCCAACCACAGCTTTGGATGTGACCACCCAAATTGAAGTGCTTTATTCATTCAAGAAGCTGATCAAAGATAATGATACAGCCGCGATATATGTGACCCATGATTTGTCATTGGTGGCGCAGGTCGCAGACCATATTCTTGTGCTCAAAGACGGCAAGATGGTTGAATATAACACGACGGAACAGATCATCAGTAACCCGCAGCATGATTATACCAAGGCCTTGATGGCTGCAGCGCATTTGATGCCCGACGTTATTCACGCGCCACCTTTGTCGACAACGGTGGATGTGCCGCTCATCCAAGTTAAAAACGTAACAGCTGGATATGGTCCCAGTCAAAATATCATCGCGTTGAAGAACATCGACTTGACGATTAGTGCTGGCGAAACAGTGGGTGTGATTGGTGAATCTGGATCAGGAAAAACAACATTGGGCCGCGTGATCAGCGGATTGATGGGATCAAAAGAGGGTGGGGTTTATCTTGATGGAAAATCCCTTTCCCATAATGTGAACCAACGTTCCCGAGATGAATTGCGCCAGATCCAATTTGCTTTCCAAATGGCGGATGTCGCGTTGAACCCGCGTCAAAAGTTGAATAAAATCTTGAGCCGCCCGATGATGTTTTATCATGGTCTGTCTCAAACTGAGGCCGACAAAGAAGTGGCGCGGCTGCTTGAACGCGTTGATCTGCCGACTGAATTCGCTGGGCGGTTTCCGCCAGAGCTTTCGGGCGGGCAACGTCAGCGGGTTAACCTCGCGCGGGCTTTGGCGGCAAAACCTCGGTTGATCATTTGCGACGAAATCACGTCCGCGCTTGATACCATCGTCGCCCAGCAAATTCTGGACCTGCTTGAGGATCTGCAAGATGAACTTGGGCTCAGCTATATGTTCATCACTCATGATATTGCGACGGTGTCCAAAATATCGGAACGGATTGCTGTGATGCGGAACGGGCAGATCGTGGCCCAAGGGCCTGTGGATGAAATCCTAACCCCACCATGCCATGATTATACGCAACTTTTGCTGAACTCTGTCCCCGAAATGCGCACGGATTGGTTGGATGAAGCGGTGGTGGAGCGGCGAAAGCTTGTTGCGGCACTCGAGTTGAACCATTGATGAATTCATCTCTTGATCTCAAACTGTACCATCTATTCTGAGGTCTATGATGAACTGGAAGAATTCACCGACCTATTACAGTTCCAAAAGCAATGCATCGCCGGCAACGAGCCGCTATATAGCTGCTGGGATCGCTGTCTTGGCGATGCTTTTGTTCCCAATCTGTGAGGCTCTTGCCAAATCACTGGCAAATCAAGTCCCTGCGGTGGTCATTGTTTGGGTGCGATTTTTCGGATCGGCGGTCTTGATCACCCCAATATACTTGCGACATCTTCGGAAAAACCCACAGCTTCCGGCGGCTCGATCCGTTGTCATTGAAACCCTGCGTGCGTTGATAATAATTGTGGCGTTTGGAAGCTTTATCACGTCTTTTCGTACGATCCCATTTTCTGAGGCTATGACATATTATTCGTTCGCGCCAATCGTCGCTGCGACATTGTCGGTTTGGATTTTGAAGGAAAAAATGACTCAAATAAAAATGTTTGCGCTGGTCTTGGGCTTGGCTGGCGTAACGATCGCCTTGAATCCCAGAGTATCCCCTGAAATCGGTGCCTATTTCGCAATTTTGACTGGCGCTCTCTATGGGTCGTACCTGTTTCTCAACCGGGTGGTTGCGATACGTTGGCATCCCATTCAGGCTCTATTTTTGCAGTTCTGGATTGGGTCCGTTTTGTTGTTGTGGTGGGTCTGGCCGTATCTGAACGCAGAGCTGCTTGTCCACGTGCCAAAACTGGCCGGGATCGCCGGAGTTTCTGTTATTTGTAATATTATGCTGATCAATGCATTCCGATTGGCAGAGGCCTCCTTTTTGGCCCCTTTCATATACGTTGAAATTCCATCAGCATTGGTGATTTCCGTCATCTTCTTTAACGAAACCCTATCTTGGAACCTTCTGCTGGGGGCGGGCATGATCTTATGCGCTGGCTTGCTGGTTGTGATGCGTAATCCAAATACCCCTGCTCATAAAGGAGCCTGAAATGCTTTCACTCGGCCCAGTTCAAACAGATTTTGATTTTGACAGCATTGGTAAACGAAGTGGGTTTATCGACCTGACCGTGTCCGACAATGTCTACGATTTTAGCGCGATCCGAATTCCAGTTGGCGTCATCCATGGCGGGCCAGGGCCAACAGTTTTGGTGAGTGCTGCAAATCATGGTGACGAATATGAGGGTCAGGTGATCTTGCAGAGGTTGATGCAAAATCTTGAACCGTCTGACGTGCAAGGGCGAATCATCTTTTTGCCGGCACTGAATACACCTGCAATGCGTGCGAGAGCCCGTGTCTCACCTCTTGATGGCGGCAATATGAATCGCAGCTTCCCGGGTGATTCTGCGGCGGG
>MAAC01006613.1_pt1 | contig 20525 bp, 30 predicted proteins | sample 1115981 | NCBI WGS metagenome assembly MAAC01 (sample SAMN04961126, study PRJNA320927) | seawater metagenome | isolation source: sample BD02T64 sea water enriched with oil for 64 days | place: USA:Gulf of Mexico | collected 2013-07-27
TTGACCGGTCCAACGACAATTATCTTGGCCGGTTGATCTGATACATTTCGATACAGATAAACGAAGGAGTTTTCTGTGTCGGGCAAACATATTACAGATCAACAAGTCAGGTTATATATAACCCATAGAGCTAGCCAACCTCAAATTACTGCTGCTGCCAAAGCGGGCATTTCTGAACGCTCCGCCCGTAGAATCGACCAGCAAGATCATAAGCCGGCCAAGAACACTTTAACTTTATAGGTAACTAATACCGAGAATAATAGATATTAGAGGATTGGTTCCGTTGTAAATAGTCCGACTTAGTACCACCTGCAAGTTAAATCCCAGTACGAATGGCACTAAATTAGATTTTAAGACGCAATAATTCCCACAAAAAAGCCCGCAAGACCGGTAATGAAGCGGTCTTGCGGGCTTTATAGGTTCTTACTGAACCTTCATTTGGTGGAAGCGGCGGGAACTGCATTCACTACTTAACATGCTGATATATAACAAAATAGAGTTCAATAGATAGTAAAGATGTTACCTATGGTGTTACTAAAAGAAAAAGTCACCAATGGTTTAAATAGGCATACTGGGTACATCTAAAGCCCGCCAATAAAAAAGTCTCGCATTCGGAGGCTCGTTTTAATATAACTTTTGACTCTGCTATTTTTCACCGTGATTGTATGAGCAAGCCTTCTTAACGCCACTCCTGATACAAACCCCTGCACCATGATGCTTGCCAGACTTAATATCCCCGGCGTAAGGAGGTTTTGAAAAGACTGCGCCGGACAACAGCACTCGCACACAAAAGTAATATTATTCTCATTTCGCTATCGCCATTTTTGCTTTGTGCGCTGCTCTTTCAACATTATCCCAGAATGCCTGCTGCCCACCACCTCCATTCAGAGTAAGGCACAGAGCCTGTAAAGCCGCCACATTTCCAATCGCGTTTAGTCAAATAACTGCAATAGCACTGATTGCACGAGCAAAACCATTCCAGTCCTCTACGGCTACAGCTAGAGGCCCAGAGAGGTCTTTTTCTACCTAATTAGAAAAACGAGCGATAGCAAGCTGCATAGGCATCCTTCCTGCCCTTCGATCATTCTGTTTTTTTACTACTGGCTTCGGCTATGCGCACCAAGCCTTACCATTACGTTGGTGCAAGCCAATTGTTTAACGTCTATTTAAACGACTTATTAAGCGCTTAGCCTTCTCCAATAAATTTCTTTACCTTTTTTAAATTTTTTATTTGCTGATCGATGCTTTGCAGTTCTGTGGATAAAGAAATAAAATCTATAACCTTTTGCAAATTGTCATATTTAAATGGGTTACTAATAAAGAACCTGAACAAATCTTCTATAAATGAACATAATTTAAAATTCTTCATTTCAACATTGAAAGGTTTTAATCCAGCATGCACATTTATGTTTCTTGCTTGCCTTAATGAGTACAACACATCTTTAGTAACTGCTCTATTCTCATAAAAGAAGGAAACCCTCTTGATTATCATTTTTGTATCATCAGTTTTAACTAACCTTTCAATAACAGACCAAAGTTTCATAAACCGAAATTCCTGATCCTTGTGATCGAGCGCACGAATATAGCTAGCCAAGGAAACTAGCAAGTGTTCAGAAAACGGATTCTCATTTAGGCTCTTAATCCAGCCAGTTAAATTCGATTCAGTTAAAGAAAAATTTCGTACTTTAATCGGTCCTTTATCGTTGAAATCTGGCTCGTACCATACATTCCGCCAGGCCATTGCTCCATTGGGGGAATGTAGCGTGTGTACTTGCCCCAAAGATAAAATACTATTACTTGAATATTTATGTTGATCTTGCAGTGATAAAAACTGAATACTTTTTTTAAAATTCAACTGTAGAATGCTCCTAATTATATCAAGAGCAGCAATACTTTTTTTGAATGCAGTATTGACATCTGGAGCTGTAACAGACACCGTCACAAACACATAATCATTTTGTTCTGAAAGTTCTAATTCTTTGTGTCTTTCTATTGATTCTGAGCGTGATTTTTTATATTTATTAGGAATCTCGCTATAAAATCTTATTGCGCAACCATTTATAGTTCTTCGCTTTGGAATAAGGCTGCTTTTCAAGCTTATCGAGGTCAACAAGTAGTACTTATTCTTAACCCTTAAATTTTCATCACATTTATTTCTAAATTCTGACAATATGTCATCTGGCTTTGTTAATTGGTTACTTTTAAAAACTGACTTTACTGCACTATCAAAGTTTTCATACAGGACACTCTCTTCTAAATCGTAACGATGCATAACTTTGCTAAACAAAGCATCAATTTGAAATTCAACTCCGATTGTATAACTGACGCCTCCGTCATCTCCAACTTTTAAGCAATCTTTAATATCTGAGATCAAAAACTGAGGGAGTTGGTTTTTTTCCCACTTAACATTCAAAACGTGATTCCTTTTCCAAAGGTAGAGCTTAAAACCAGGAACTTAACCGCCTTGCTAAGCGGAAAATAACGGTTGAATGTAATCGCGAAGCGATAGCCAACTGTTATTATTCAGTTTAAGCAAATTTTAGCTTATTCCTGATTTCTTGCATTCAACTGCTCGATGGCCTCATTAACTGCAAATATAATTTCATGGTCATTTTCTTTTAGTTCGGCTAACATTTTTTCGTGATATACACATAATGAAATCTCATCATCCTCTATAGAAGTGCAATCTTTGAATTCGAATTTTGACTCATTAGTTAAAGGGTCTAGTTTTACTAATTGTTGTTCCTCCAGCCTCCCTCTTAATTCCTCAATTGTACTTTCATACCTGCTGACTAATGATTGAATATCTTTTTTGGTAGCCTGATCAGATGGAACTATATTTTTAAATGCAATATTAGCTAAAACCCCTGATCCAATTGCAAAAATAAGTTCAGATAAGTGCAGCAATATTTCAAAATATTCTGGTGCAGAGTATGCAGATTTAATATGTAATTCAAATTCCTCTTTTAGCTCATCTGGATAGGTTTTTTTTACCATTTCAAAAGCCAAACCTTCTATTTCTATTTCTAATTCATTACTCATCATTTACCTTCAAGATAAAAGTGTATTCAACAGAGCTCAGGATAATTGCATTTTCTAGGCCCTGTATTTGCACTGCCAAAAAACCTGCATTTCCTTTGTATTTTAATCGCTTAAAAAGTCCAATATGGCGTTTTTTTTGCCATGTCTCTGCGTGTAAAGCCACCCTTATCATTATTGATACTCAACATGGTCAAGTATGAAAACACGCAAACCTCTTGCAACTCACATAATATCACAGATTAACTCAAGCCCCTTGCGTAGATTGCAGACAGTCCTTTTGGGCGATCATAGCCCCCTCGGCTTAAAATATCGCCTTTCCGCATATAATTGTAAGTCCCCACAGAATACGTAAGAAGGTCTTAATTGATGAATTAACCCTCATTTATTGAAAGCGTCAGAATTGAATTATGAGCAGGAACAATCAGTCCCAGCCCATTTATACATACGAAATTACCCAGGCACTATATAGAAACCAAGGGGCTCTATTCACTGGGGAAAATCAACTCTAATACGACGAGGGCCATTAAACGGCAATTCTTTATAAAGGGACTAAAGAGAAAAACAATTAGACATGTACATATGGCAGATATCTTAGAAGGTCACCGTCTAACGGTGCAGCGTTTCTACGAAAAAGGGCCTGACTGCACCGTTAGACGGTTCAATTAAACCCTCATATTGAAACTGCTACACCGTCAGACGGTACAATCAGGCGGCAACTGCACCGTTAGACGGTATACCAATTTTGTTTTTTCTTAGTGGCTTTGGAGGAGTTAAAGTCTCAAGCACATCCAATTTCCCACCGCACCCATCAACTGCCTCAAATGAAAGTGCAAACAATGAACACTTATGCCTACCACCTTGCCTAGTCTCGATTATAAGACCAGAATTTATTAGCTCCTTTTTGGCCCTGGTTAAAGTATCGTTTGATTTCCAGCCGCGCTCCTTCATCACACTCAATGTAATGCAAAGATCACCGTTATTATTCCCCCTGTACTGCCTCATAACATCAAACAATAGCGTTTTCGCTGGGTGGTTTAGATTTAAATAATCTGGCGAGTCTAAAAGTTCATGCCACACCTGACAAAAAGGCTTATTACTACGTTTAATCTTCCCCTTAGTTCTATTTCTTGACACAACGAATTACACCCTCGCCACCCAAAAGCGCTCAACAGTGAACGGCTTCCCAGCCCATCCCGCATACCCAACTTTTCCACTCGAATGCTTATCTCTCCAGGAACTAATTTTTAGCTCTTGTTCCGATGGAAGCACGCCCTTTCCGAGTAACAAAACTGGATTCAACCAATGCAAGAGACCGTTTTTCTCTAGTACAAGAACAAGCCTGATTGTGCAATGCTCATAGTCGGTTGATTCATGAAAGCTTTTAACCCTGCACTCTTCGCCATCGATTGTAATTACCTTCATGACGCCACCCCCACGCCACTAGGTAGGTTTTCAAGAGCCTCGATTAATTCCAACTGTAACATCGCTAGAAAACAAACAGTCTCCTTGGGTGTTTCATCTATAGTCATGCTTGTCATTGCTTCAGCAATGGCCCTAATACCCTGAAGTACCGCTTCGGGTTCCAAAGTGATCGTGCAAGCCTTTCTGGTGGCTGGCCGGGCCCGCCTTTCATTAAATGTAGCGATATTCATAGCACCACCCCCATGGCAGGCTTCCAACTTATCGCCACAGCATTAACATTAATGGAGAGAGCATCTTTCAGGGAGTAAGATAAAACGTGGTGTATGGTTGTTTTAGGGGTGACGGTGCCATGCGCTACAATCGCTAGGCGGTATTGCTTTAGAGTTTTCATAATGAGCAGCCCCCGCTTAAACTGTTGCCTAACATTCCAATTAATTCACTCGCTCTCATTGACACCTTATGTAAAAAAGAATGCTTGGCCAATGGAAGAGCCTTACGACAAGAACTGGTGCTTCGGATCTCAGGAAAACGGAGAGTGCTATTGTTAAGGTTGGTTAATACGCTAAGTAGTTCGCTATACTGCGTGGTAGCCATGATTGATACCTTTATTATCGGTTGCGGTTAAGGCTTATCGGGTGTTGGTAGCACTTGGTAAGCCTGCTTCATCTCTACAAGATGAATATATTATATCTATCCATGAGCCATCTTCAAGCATGATTTGTAAAATATATCCATTTACCTTATATTTATATCTATTACTCAATACAAATATAAGATTTTAAGAAATGACACCTAAACAATGCAAAATGGCCAGGGCAGCTTTGGGCTGGTCAGTACAAAAGCTTGGAGAGCTCACGGGAATGACTCCAAATACCGTTAGCAGATTTGAAAATGGTAAAGACGCCTATACAAGCACGGCAAAAAAGCTTGAGGATGCACTACTGAATTCAGGAAGGATTCGTTTTGATGGTGATTGTTGCGTGTGCTGTTCCGATGAATGACCCAAGATCACAGCTGCTTTAATTCTAATTCCTGCCTGAACCGCACTTAACTCGACCCCAAAGCAGCTACATTGTGTGCAAGGTATCTCTCTAAAACCTGATGGCTTAAAATCAAGCCGTGAGATTATTCCGCACAATTCGAGCCGAAGCATTATTGCATCGACACCCCCACGGCCGAATCAAACAGACCATGATCTTCGGCCCCGGCACGGCAATCGACAACAGAACATAGGTGCGCTTGATTTCAAGCTCACCTCCTTGTTGTTCAAAGCACTGCTAACGATGCAGTACCTTTGCATCATCTTTAAATACTTGCTCTGCTCTACCTATCCATTCGCTGCCTTGCTCATCTTGAACAATCACTTGACCCTTGACCGGATCAAAGTGAATTACCATCCCCTGACAACCCTCCCCATTTCCTTTAAAAAAAAACACATGCGTTCCTTGCATTATTTATCCTACCACTTGAAATACAGATCACTCCAAAAAATGCCTTCTAACAAACATCAATCACTCAACACGATTAAAAGACAGATAGAGTATAAGGCAAGCGTCAGTTTTTACGACATTTGGTTATTCGCTCTTTAAGCGCAGATGGAACGCTCAACCTGTTGTTTAGCTGTCGATAGATGCTCCACTTCATCCTTATCACCTTACAGTCCAGTAAATACGCAGAAAACGACCATCGCCAATAAGGCCGTGGCCAAGGGCAACTGACGCCTCAGAACCGGTATTAGGAAATTTGTCGAACACCAGAGCGCCTTGTTAGATTTACACATGATAACCAACGCCACGCATCTCTACTTTTAACTGTTCTTGCCAGCTACCAGTCGTGTCCATGCCAACATACACAACACCACTAATATCATTGGGCGTTTCAACAGCCCCTTTGACTACAGCACTTACCCTAGGGCGCCCTAATTTACCAATAAGGTAGCCATGCTCAAAAACAACGTTTTGGCGCGCCCTATGCTGCCCTGTTAAGTCTCCCACCTTCTGCCCAACGTCGCACGGAGTATATAGAACTATGCCAAAGCCAACATTTGAGTAATACTCAATCTTTTCAATTATCGTCATTCCAGAGCTAGCCTGCATATGAAGGATTATTGGTTCTAAGCCTATGCTCGTCACGAAATTGGCGACATCGAGCTTTGCAATTTCATCATGGCCGTGAACGATAAATACTTGCGAGTTGTTAAAGCATCCATCGACTTCTTGAGATGGTGGCAGCACCGGTTGCTCAGGTATTCGTAATTTTTGCGACGCTTCCACTTGCTGCGAATTTAGATAACCATGGCGAATCAGAATGTCGAAAAGTGGTTCATCTTTAACTGCCCAATGAGTTCTAGAAAGCTCCCATCGACCAAGGCCTATATCTACTCGCATTGCTTCAATAGCACCAATTGGCAATGCAGGAAGAATGGGATCAAATTCAAAATCGATAACTGCAGCATCACTCCGCCGCCTAACATTTGTTATATAACCAATTCTGGATTGCGTTGCTTCTTTTTCGGTTACAAATAAAGCGGGGAAACTTTTCAGTTCATTTATGGCATTGTCATCGAAAAATTTATACCGCTCGCTGATCTCATCAACTGTATATTCTACGACCGCTCGGCTTCTATCACATTCATATGGCGAGGAGTCCCAACTTTCCGGGCTATATGAAATAAATAAATTAAACAAATTTGTTCTCCATTGGCGCTAACTCTCCTAGAAATCTAACCCGCTATAAAAGGCGCGCGTTAGCGCGTCCAGTGGAGGACGCTTATTGGCCGGAACGATTTTTAATAGCCTTGCTAGAACCTTACAAAAAGTTATAGGGTTGAGCGTGGTGTACACCGTACACACCCAGTAGCAAGATAAGTACACTAGCAACCCCCTTAACTTTCAGTTTAACTTTCGCTTTAATAGGTGTTTTTATCATAGCTACCGCCTCCTTTGGTTGAGAATTTACTATCGTATTGTTTATTTCTATCTTACCAGGGGAATTCGAAAACCCCAGATCCATACCGCTTGCAACATTTACTGTTTGGTTAATAACATAGTTACTAGGGCACTTCTCTCGCTCACTCCTATAACTTCTCCGTTCTAACGCCAGCAACTCCAGGCGCAGTTTAAGTTGATTGAGTGAAACTAAAGCAGCTTAAAACCGCTCCGAGTGATTGCTTTTGTTAAGTGTATACCAATTTAATGTGACTTTTTGAAATTTTCCAGGACTTCAATTGGTCCAAGTTTTGTAGGATCACAAGTAAACTCGGATTCACCAAGCCAATTTTTGCTATGATTATTAGGAGCACTCAAAATAGCATTAGCGCCAACCTTAGTTTTCAATAACACTCCACCCGACTTGATAGCGTTTCGCCTTCGAGCAAACATTTCAGCAACCTCCTTTTTCGGAGTCCAGCAAAAACCGATCAAACCTTGATCATAAAGTAATTTACATTCACCCCGATAAAGCTCAAGTTCACCGCCTGTATATTTTGGTAAAGCCAACTTTAGCCAAGAAAGTACCAATGTATCATTGCTAACATGCCTGCGTACACTACCTCCATTAACAATCCAGAGCATATGTATATTGACTGGATCAAAAGCAAAGAGATCAATGTTACTAACTATATATTTAAGTGTGGAAACCCAAACTTTATCAGGGACTTCGCACACATACTCACCGGCCATCACTTTGGATGCTAGCTCTTTGTAATTGATGGGTGCCTCCTGATTATTCAAAAGACCCAACAGTGTAATATGCAGCGCTCACAATAAGAACAGTTATCCACACACCTCATTCAAGCACCCACCCAAAACCCATTTATTTTTTTATATCTCAGCTACTTAAAAACCACAATATACACCGTTTTTTAGCCTTTTCGTTGCGTGCAATCAAGACCTTGTTATTATCGCGGCCTAGAATTAGTCAATTATAGAAACACAACTTAGCCCTACAGCCCTTATAATATCACAGATTGCCTTATCCATATTGCGTGGATTGCTGACCCGCCTGTTCTATGGGTCTTACTAAATTGATTAACTTAATGAGTATTCATCACTTTAGCCATATACATATGGCAGATATCTTAGAAGCTCACCGTCTAACCGTGCAGCGTTTCTACGAAAATGGGCCTGACTGCACCGTTAGACGGTTCAATTACCCCCCCCCCTATTAAAACTGGCGCACCGCCATAACGTACACCAGTTTTCTTTTTCTTAGTGGCTTTGGAGGCGTTAAAGTCTCAAGTACATTCAATTTCCCACCGCACTCATCAATCACTCAACACGACAAAAAGACAAAAAGACAGGTAGAGCATAAGGCAAGTGTCAGTTTTTACGGCATTGGGTCATTCGCTCTTTGGACGCTAATGGAACGCTCAACCTGTTGTTTAACTGTCGATAGATGCTCCACTTCATCCTTATCACCTTACAGGCCAGTAAATACGCAGAAACCTACCATTGCTGATAAGGGGCGTGATCAAGGGCAACGCCGCACATAGGCACTAGTAACAGCGGCTGGCTCTTTGGCCGATTTTATTAGCGCCTATGTGCTACTCGTTAGGCACTGATACTAGGTAACTGTCCATTCATTGCTGCCCATACAACACCACTAAATATAGCAATAACAACTGACACAAAGCGCATTTTAAACGGAGTGCTGAGAGAATAAATCCTGTAGAAAAAACCTGTTCGATTCGTTTTTGCGAGAGAATATGCGAACTGTCTAATTGAGCCAAAATGCACCATTACAGCAGCTATACCGATGGATATTGCTGATAGGAAATTTGCTACCACTAGATCCTTTCCATGATCCGTAAGCCCGCGCCAAAACTCCATAAACCTAACCTGCTCTGAAAGCTGAATCACGTCGGGTGGAGCATGGTTTCTAGCTAGTATAGCGAGACCAAATAAGCCCAGCGCATAGAAAGCACAACCTAAAAACCGGAATATATCTTCTTTGGTGATATTGCTAGTAATAAGGAGTACAGCTATAGCCAGAAATGACAAACCTGCTGAAGATATAGTAAGAATATTTAGGTAGAAATACACTTGATCAATATGGCTAAAAAACCACCAATTCAAAGCAGCTAAACCAGCAACACCTCCGATAGCAATTGGTAGGGGGTTTTCGCCACTATCTTTATTTCCATTATTGTTATGATGATGGCTATTGTTTGTTACGTTATTCTGGGTGTTATTATCACCGAATTGATTATTTCCACCGTTTACATTAAAGTTTTCAAATTTGCTCAACTCTTAAGCTCCCTATATGAAGTTGAATTACGATTAATTGTCTAACAGTGTAATATGCATCGTTCACAATAAGAACAGTTATCCGCAGCCCTCAAGAAGAGGCGCTCGTTTTTTGCGCGTCCTTCTTGTTTGATTCGTTAGGCGCGTCACCATCAATTTTGTCATGCGCTTCTTTTAATAGTTCAAAGCAATCCTTGAAAATCAGCTCAAGATCAGACCAAAAATCGTCGGTTAGCTTCAACTGCTTACTACCACCGGAATAATAATTAACGAAGCAACCTTGCATATTATCATGCTGGACTTTTCCATGTGCGAATGCGTTACGCCACTCCATTATCTTTTTAAGTGAACTCTGAAGCCGATTCTTCTTCTTCCCCGGCAGGAGGCCAAGCTCATTGACAACCTTTGAAACCAATTCCTTTTTAGTGCTATATGATAACGCAGATGACTGTAGAATTTCGCGCTCAAACATTGCTCTCCGCTCTTCATGCTCGACAAACGGGCCCATGAAATATCCTAACAGTAGCCCCTCAAGCTGTTGTTCAATTGAAGTTGTCGCATAAAGAACTTTCCCTCCATTAGCTCTAGCTTTCTCAGTGATGGCGGATATGTCATTATTAACTACATTTCCTAATGGAACCATTAGTCGTCCATCTTCCATTTCTACAGCGTTACTCATATCAACATTATGAGTATCTATAGTTATTGAAAACGTCTGAGTTATTGGGAGTTCGATATCTTTCATGAATTCCTTCCTGGAGTCTAACGCCCGGATCACCGAGCAAATTTTTGATGGCGGATTTTGTGCGGATTTTTGCACAAAAAGTGACAGTTTGCGGAGTCAGACTGTAGATTCTTGTTACGTGTTTACACAGGTCATTTCACCATTTATGATCAAGTGATGATAGGTTCAACGCAAATACTGCATCCCCTGCTGCAACATACATAGTATTGCCAGTATAAACTAACGAATTTTCATTGACACCTGAAGCACCTCCGACACTTAATATAATGGCCGATGACTCTGGTGATTCAATATCACCAACAGTTATTCCGTGAGCGGAAATATGCTCGTACATTTCACTACGGCAATACTCATGCTTATATATGCGCGGACTATCTGTTGCGTTACGAGAGTAAGAGGGCTCATCTCTTAGTGATACTTCGTAATCTTGAATTACTCGCTTCATGCTTCCCTTACACGTAAAACGCCTTGCTAAGCGGAAAATAATGGTTGGCTACAATCTCAAGGCGATGGCCAACTGTTATTTTCCGTTTAGGCAACTTGTCATGCATTTTCAACCAACTGCTTTGCCTTAAGGTAAGCATCTGAACGCTCTAAGAAATCACAACAGAAACTTGAATACTTTTCAGCTGAATCAGTTAACATTTCGATAGTATCTATAGCTTCTCTTAGTTTTTTTATTCTATTATCCCTTTTACGATCAGTATCAGCGTTAGCTAATTCCTCTGTAGCTTCCTCTATTGACCTTGAAAAAATTCGTAAAGATATTAATATATCTGCTCTTGGTTTCCATAATCTTACGGTATTCAGACCACAAACTTCAATCGTTTTTTCAGCTTGTTTTTTCAAGTTACTATTGGAAGCTCTAATTTCTATATCATTAAAATAGAAAGCATCTTTTGGATCTATATCGTAAGGGTTAATAATCGGCTCTACCCCTGTGTCGTGGCTATCCTTAGAACCATTACACTTTCTACATGATGGCAAAAAATTATCCCACTCAAATGTAAGCTCAGGATATTTGGATTTTGGCTTGAAATGCTCAATTTCAATATTTCCGCCTTCACTAGGGATACATTCACAAAAGGCACACTTACCGAATGAGCTTTTTATTAATCCATCTCTAACCGCATCATTTCTATAAAACGATATAAGTTTTTGTTTTTCTTTATCTGGGATTTTTTTATATGAACCGTAGTTAGCAATGGCACTCTGCAAGTCACTTTGCCATTGTGCCTTATTATCTATCATTCCTTGAGGCTCGACCTCTCTTTCTAATTTAATCATCCTGTAAGGCCACCATGGAAGCAAGGCGCGCCTTTAATACGGTAACAATAGAATCACTTGGGTGACAAACCTCAACAAGGTTTGATATAGCATCCCTTAACCCCTGCGCTGATCCCTCTTCAGTTTTAAGTAAAGCAATCGCCACAAGCTTTTCGTAATCTTTATTCTCGAGGCTTTTAACTCCCATAATTTCAGATAATATTTGGTCAGTATTCCACCCCGAAAATCTCATCTCTGATGGTTGCAATGTATACCTATTATCATCTTGTTTTTGCATAATAATAACTTCACTTTCTCCAGCAGAAGAAAGAAGATGTGGTGAATGAGTTGTTACTATAAATTGTAAATTTGGAAATATTCTTGAAAGGCCTTCTCTTAAGCTGAATTGCCATTCAGGGTGAAGATGTAAATCGAGCTCATCTATTAAAACTGTTCCTTCTGCATTCAATGCAATTCTCTCTCCTGGCTCATTAGTTCCTTCTACCCATTCAAATATATTAGCTATTATTGACAATACCGACTGAAACCCAGCAGATAGCTCTTCCAAGTAACACTCTTCGCCATAAATTGAAAAGACCGGTTCCAATTCCTGCCCAGTTGTAACATAAGAAAAATTACTATTAAATGGCCCAATAAAAGGAAGGCTTTCGATCATATGAAACCAATTCAATCTTTCTTCTTGAGCCCAGTCTTTATCAATAACAAAATAGCGATTTACGAACCACTGCTTAATGTTTGATTCTTTTTCTCCATATAAGGATTGCGAACTAGTGAATAAGTTGTTATTGATTTGCTGTTCTAAAGGTTGCTCTCGTTGCATACCGCTTATTTGCTTATATTTAATATTTCGATGAGCGCCAATAAATAATGGGCAAAAATCTTTGATTTTTTTATTTGCTTCGTAAATTGATAGAATCTCTCTACCTTCAGCAGCAGGTGGCTTTACCCATGATTTTAAATTGCCCTTTCTATATCCAGCCGAATCAATTGCGTTAGGGCCAGATCCAATTCTTTTTCTATTATTATTGATTTTGATATCAGCCCAAAACTGAGAATCATCTTTGAATCTGGAGAATTGAAAACTGTGCTGGGAAAAGCAATGAGATATTCCAGCGAGAATTGAGGTTTTTCCACAACCGTTAGGACCCGCAATAAAATTAAACCCTTTATTAAAAGTTACATTGAGCTCTTTGAATTGCCTTACATTTTCTAAATGTAAACTTTCTATATAACTAGCAGTCAACTTCGTACTCCTTTATTGATGCATAACGTTCAACACTTAAGACGGCTCGTCTTTTGTGCTATTTTCCAGCTGTTTCTTGTTAAGTTTTATTTATTTCAACAACATTAAAGATAGCCATCGATCAGCCAAACAGTCCCACAATACACTTTCTTCAATTCTTGAAGGAGCAGCAAACCCTCACTTTCGATTTCTAACACGACTAATGATTTGTCGGCAGGCACCAAACCAGGAATATCGGAGTAGTTGTGGTTTCGTATTGCTGCAACTGTACCCTCAGTCGGGTTGGTTCCAACACCCTGCGATATATAAGCTCCACCTTTGTAATCCATTATTATCGTGTAGAGCAATTCTTGATCCCTTTGTAAATTTAACGCCTCAAACACCAGGCTGGTAAAATTGGCGTATTTTTTGGGAGCAAAAAATGTGACAACTTTACCAAGCCCTAGCACTTTGACTTGTTAGGCATTGACACCGCCCATTGGGCGCCCATTTGAAATTATGACCTTTGTACAAAGAATACTGATTAGTTCTAAGTCGTGCTTAATCTCATTAGCTTCATTTGAAAAAGGGTGAAGTATATCAACATTGTCATCTGTTCCTTTTGTATGGACAATTCGGCACCGTATTTCATAAATTCGTTTGGCAATTGCATCGATAAAGTCATCGTCTAAGAAGGAAGCTTTAATTGTTGTTTTAGAAATTTTCTTTGCCTTCTTTGATTCAAAATATGCTGTTCTTTCAAAGTCGTTTACTATCCACTCTCTTAATTCATCCAAATTCACACAAGCCTTAATAGTTGCTTTTAGTTGGGATAACTCGTTTCCAAACGAATTACTAGAATTGCTGTATTTAACAATATTCAAAACCTTGGATAGGTCTTTGTCGTTATCAATATTAAATAATGGATTTTTAAGAAGATTCCTTACTTTTCTTTGAGCTTCTTCAAATGAATAAACAGTAAAGTAGTACTCGATTGCTTGATAGTAAGAAAAATATTCTTGTAAGGGCATCCCCATCATGTTTTCTGCATGCCAATACATTGACAAAGGTTCAATATCATACTCATATCGAGGCTGTGATAGAGTAACTTTTTCTTCATCCCTATGAAAATCCCTTTTACGCGGAAATCGCTCAGGAGCCAACTGAACAGATATGTTTGCTGAAACATTAATTTGGAAGCATATTGAAGCGAAAGATTTTACAATAATATTTAATGCATCAGAATGCTTTTTTACCCCCGCATTCCTAATCGTTAACGTTACAGAATTTCGGACTCTAGCATGCCGAAAAGCCACCCTAGGGAATTGCTCTTTTAAATATGAAAAATTTTGAAAATATAATGAAGAATCACCTAGTTCAATCTCCGCTCCTTGTATCGGGGATGGGATTGATACCCTTTCAACAGGTTCGTCATCCGTTGTAGCATTTTCCTCTCCAAATTTACGAACCAGCCTTCTTAACAGCATTCCCATAGCTGGCGCAAACACTTCACATTCAAGGTAGTCAAGCTCAGGAGACCAAATCGCTTCATACCCTTTAATAAAACGATACTTGTAAAACTCAGGTATTTCAGCAAAGGTTTCAGACGTTCTTCCCTCAATCGCATAAATTAATGTGTACTCACGCTCTTTAGGGAGTTTAATTCCCAAGGATTTTCTACCCGCTCTCCTTTCTTTCTCTTCAAACGAGATATCGTTATCAGTACACAAGCTTTTTATTTCTTCATATTCCATATATTTCTCTATCACAGATTCGTGATTAACCCGACTGCCTAACGCCAACCGCAGTTTCCGAAGCGTATTCTGCGTAGGGCAATCTGCCGATTATTGTTAACTATTATTGGTATTCTTATTAGCCTTTGGAATCTTTGCCGGATACATATGCTTTAAACTATTTATAGCTTCGCTGTAGTTTGGGAACGCATCTATTTCTAGATTAAGCTTTTCACCCTCCAAAACAACAAGCAAAACTTCCTTTTTCTTCGCATCTAGGTCTTTTGATCGCACGTAGTCCAAAACTGATTCCACATGGCTTTCGGCAATGTCAATTTCTTCAGGTGTACGTCCTATACATGCAATAAGTAAGCAAATGTCTTTTTCCTGATTTATCATAGCTATGGTTAACGCATACTTCTTCTTAGTCTTAGCTTTATCGGAATATTCTTTGTATTTACTTTTTATAAGTGGTGACAATTTCAAGTTGTAGATTTCATCCAAGGCTTTGGTCGCCGCCCATGAACCAACGAAAGCAGTTACTCCTACTATGCCCGCTATCTCTGAGATCCCATGCGCCATGGGACCGGAGCTGGGACCTAAATCATATTCCGTCTCAACTGGATACTCTTCTGATAGTTGCTTTATCCCTTCTACGATAGGAATTGCCAATCCACGCATCGTCTCCGAGTTCCCCTGACAATAAACTTTATTTGAGATTTGAAACAACTCTATTTCTCCTTTTATAGCTAACAGTGTACTTTACTGAATTTCAAGTATGTAATATTCCCAAGCGTTTAAACATCTTACGAACTACAAATAGCCCCTAATTATATCAACAACTTAACCCAACCAAAAATCCTGACAGATCAAGATTAATTCGCTTTGTCGAACAATCAACAATTTCAAAAAACAAACGGATGACCGTTCTAGGGCATAAGAAGTTTAATCACACGTTTCCGTGAACGTCAGCAAAGGGTTGTGAGCTGCCCCTCCTCCCCCAACTGCTAGCGCCTTCTAGTTTTCTTTTGATCACTTGAAGGAGAATACGTTTTCAAACCCCATATCTATGCGTTCGCTGATTATTTTATGTGCAGCAAAAAACTTCTCATCAAGCATTTTCTTCTCTCGCTCGACTTCATTCATATTACCACCGTCTTTAAGTAGAAGGTGATAGAGCTGACTATTTAAACAATTAGAAACTACGCTAATCGAATCTAATGCTTTAATAAAACTATCATGCTTTTCACTGAAATCCTCTGTTAATGACACCTTCCAAAAAGCTAACTCTCGCTTAGAATTTAGCACCTTAACTTTCGATTGGTAGAGTTCATGCCAGACTTTATTCACATGCTCAATTCTTTGGGCTGACATTTCTTTTGTCTCTACAAGCAACCCAGGTACAGGACACAAGTAATGATAATGGTATGACAAGTCATTCAGGCATTCACGAACTTGATCTATTGCCGACAGATATTTCTTTGCAATAAGGTAGGAATCTTCTTTTTTCTTGTTGTTAAGCCACTGGCTATATGTGTAAAAAGCAAGGCAAAACCCAAAAAAAGTAAATGATAGTGACGCTACATCAGTCCATTTAATGCCACTTAAAGCACTCCTGTATTCAGAAGCCCCTATACATAGGCCTAAGAGGAATGTTGCGATAGAAAGCATAACTGAAAAAGATACTTTTTTTCTCAAGCGTACTCCTTTGTCGAGAAGTCTAATGCGCTAGCACTAGATAATATTTACTAAATCTACAGAGAATTTACTTTTTAGCTTTTCCCTAGAGCCTTCTATGCCATCCAACTCATTATATAATTCACCGTATATCCTAAACCTTTTATATGCCTTACTTTCCTCTCGGTACTCAAGAAATGACTGGACAATACTAGATATACCCGCCGACTGGGGCTTTACAATAGCTTTTGACACTTCAGCTGACGACATTTTCTTTCGTAAAAACTGCGGCTTTTTAAAATCGCCTTTGTGGAGGGTTTCCCATGAATAATTCCACTCATCAATTATTTCTTTCTTTCCTCTCAACGTAGGCGCACTAGCGATTAATTTCTTAAATTCTGAGCCTTGATCCCTAAGAGGCTCGAAATCTCTTCTAAGCTGGATTAACACATCGAAAGAATGCTCATTTGATAGCGACTGATCAATCCATAGCGTAAAAAAAGGAGGTATATTTTCAATATAATCCGTAAAAGGTTCTCCCAGGCTTGCTGAAATAGACCTAATAGTTTGTTGGTAATGCAAATCAAGATCAGATGTTTTTTGTACTTGGAATGGCATAATTCGCGAAGTTTCAGTGTCTATATTTTGTAGTGATAACGGTAATATTGAAGTGCTATTCGTTAAATCAGAAATTTCATTTAAAAGAGACATTTGCCAAAGACGTAACTGGGCCATAGTAGTGGAAGAGTCTTTCATTATGCTTTCATATTCTTCCTGGGTTATATGGCCTATATGCTGGGAAAGCCATTTATAGTTCTCCACTTCTAGTTCTTCAAACTTTAAAAAGTTTAGAGACAAATCAATAGAAATCCCTTTGGTTAATTCATCTGAATGAATTAAGGAGCCTGAATCAATGAATTCAAATATCCTCCCTTTTGGATCAAGTATTTCTATCTCCGCCTTCTTTTTATATCGCTCAGGGAGAACTACTTTTTCGAATAGAATATATGAATCGATAAATGTTGATGCCCTTGAAAGCAATTCAGAAGACCATTTACTATCAAAGCTTCGAGACATTACCAGATATAAAAATGCATCAATTGACCAAAATGGGATTGCCGATTTATTGCTCATACCTTTCCTTAAACACTAGTCAATGTATTAAGTAGCCCTCACGACAAGAACAGTCGCCCGCAATCATCACTTGCTTTTTTATTTGAGGTAGACTCTATGCTTTTGAAATATTTAGGACAACTACTTTACCTGTATTAAAGTCAAAATCAACATCATCGACGACTTGGTTCTTATCGAAGCTTCTGAGGGGCAATTATAGAAACATTCCATTCTTTAAGCATCAGTAACTTAACCCATATTCCCGAACAAGTTGCAACCGTCCCACTAGACATTCACGAATCCACACTATAATAGCGGGGCTTCAATACCCCCCCCACACACAGAATGCCACTCAGTAACCGGAAGCGGAACCCCTTAGGGAAAAAGGTTATTGGTGAGAAACCGCGATGCTTATACCCGTAGTAAAGAACAAACCCCAGAAGGACCCTTTTTTATTTGGCCGGCCACCCCCATGGACAGGATGGAAGGGGAATTAGCTTGGGCCTGCTAGAATCCAACATACATGTAATAGCACCAATACAAGCACTTTAACAATTCTAGGCTGGCCCGCTTACCTGCATCCATACCTAGAACCTTTCATTAACCCGCTACCCTCACTGCAATCCTTTTACAAAGTGATAGTGACAACAATTACAATTTGACGACATTGCTATGGTTCTTGTTAAATTGATTAACTTAATGAGTATTCATCACTTTAACCATGTACATATGGCAAATATCTTAGAAGGTCACCGTCTAACGGTGCAGCGTTCCTACGAAAAAGGGCCTGACTGTACCGTTAGACGGTTCAATTTAACCCTCGTATTTAAATCGCTATACCGTTAGATGGTATAGATACTTTGTCGTAAAAGAGCTTGAATCACTTAATACAGATTCACCAAACGACTTATTGAATACATATCATCGTCTTCGCTCACCGCTTGACCACATCCAACACCAGCACCGTCCCCTAGCAAATAATGTAATTGCATCAAAATATTATTCACTTGATTACCCGTATCACTAGATACTGCCGTCTCATCGTTCATAAACTTGCACCGCATTTTTTCCTATCAGGCACATCGAACTAGGCGACAGCTTCAAAACTGAAGGCGACAGCCTTTTGTTGGACCTCTCACCTCTTTTTAGATTTGATAGCAGCCCTTGCATCACTGAGCACCGCACTGCCGTAGAGGGTAACCTTGAGCCTCTGGGTGACTTTTCTGTAACTACTACCCTAGACTGGCTCCAAGAAGCCATAACCACCCTCCTTCTACGAATCTCTGTCAGTTTATGACAGGAGCGTCTTAATATTTTCAAGGTGGCGCTTTGCGCTTTCCTTTGACACTTGTTTCCGGGCTGCTTTGTTTTTGTCTTCAACAAGAACTGGAGCATCTTCGAGCGCTTCACCTGCCATAACCCGTTTACTCAACGCCTGATAAACAACACCAATACGCTTTCTATGTGCGTCAACGGTCAATCGATCCAAATCAAAGAACTCCCGACTTAGGTTCCTAAACAGCGCGTATTCAAAAGGGGTCGGTTGGTATTTTTTATTTCTCCGATACCGATCAACACCCGACCAAGCCTCTTGCTGATCAGGGATACCAAAGTCTTCCTTACTGGGTTTACATAACCCGACAAACTCAGGCGCTGATGGGGGCCACGGCATAGCGAGTGCAACCAGTTTATTAAACCCTGATTTAATCATGGTGAATGAAATCCCCCTCAATGACGCCGCCCATATTCCCATTGGGTCCACTATCTCCCCGTAGCTGCTCACCCACCGGTGACCGTAGAGCTGAGTCATCATCACCCACAAACGATCCATTTCCGTTTTCGTCAACATTACCCCTTTCAATTCCTGCGAGGACTCGATCAATGGCGCTGGTTCCTGTTTTTTGACTCGCTGCTGCTGTTTTTTCAGTTCGGCCTGTAAATTCATCATCCCATCTTTCCCCATTAATGTACGTGGTTGGGTGTGGCTCGTAACCTTGCGCCCATTGTTTGTCGTTTAGTTTTCGGTCGTTCACGTCCTGAATTATTTCGTCAGCGATTAAATCGAGTTTTTTACGCCTCCATGCATCGAGTGCTTTTTTCTTTTCTCGCTTGATTGGGTACACCGCCCAAAATTCATCGAAGCGTTTTTTTGGTATAGCTTGTGTTTCTACGTTAGGAGACACACAAGGGGTTTTATCAGGAATCAGGTTAAGGGGATCAGGAATCAGGTTAAGGGAATCAGACGGATTGGAACTCGCTTTTTCTGGATTAGTCTCGGTATTGTCTGAGGCTTTTCCAGGATCAGCCTCAGGCTTTGGTATTACGCTGTGCTTCTCTGCATGGTGGGGATGCTGGTGCTTAGCGAATGCGAGCACCAGAATATAAGCACTTCCATCAACAGAGTACCGAAGAATAAAGCCAGCCTTTTCAAGCTCACTCAATCCATCGTCAACATCAATTGAGTCAGCGGGAAAAATCTCCATCTTTATTTTTTTAGGTCTATCCTCCAACCGCCCTTCTCTATCCGCTAGCAGCGGCAGCCCCATAAACAAAAGTCGGTATTCATATGGAAGCTCGGCCAGATATTCATTCTTAAAAAAACCGGGCTTGATATTTCTTGATCTAGCCATCACTCCACCCCCACTTGAGGGAAAAGCACTTCAACAGCAACCGGTATCTGAGAGGGGGTAATGGAGTAGAATCCAGCTTTGGTCTTTTTTCCATCTCGATCAGTAAAGGGCTTCTGGACTGTGTTAATTAACCAGCCTTGCTTCTTTAGTCGAGCACACAAATCCCAAATATTCCTTGCACCTACTATGTGTGACAAGTCATGTGTAGCCGTTTCATTAGCTAACAAAGCCATAATAAAACGCCTGTCACGAGGACCTTTAAGTGTTGGGTGAGAAGGGGTATCATTGATGCATATTGCGGACCAAAATGATCACCCTCTGCGGTCCAAAGTGATCACCTCTTGCAGTTGAACGTGATCACTCTTTGCAATTCAAAGTGATCACTTTTAAGTAGTTAACGCAGAGAGT